>Ga0102921_1000029_pt1 | contig 48265 bp, 38 predicted proteins | sample Colrivmeta156802_FD_78205 | JGI IMG/M metagenome (GOLD analysis project Ga0102921, IMG submission 78205) | Estuarine microbial communities from the Columbia River estuary - metaG 1568-02 | ecosystem: Environmental > Aquatic > Marine > Intertidal zone > Estuary | place: USA: Columbia River...
GGGGGTGATTATTTTCTTTTCCTTGTTGGGATTAGCATTGGTGTTGCGATTTGTTAACGCCTTTTTATTAGCTGCTGCATCAGGATTTTCATGGTATTATATAATTTTGTACCTTTGCACCGTGTATTTGCTTCCTATCGTCTTGATTAAAAAGCTTTTTGGGGCATTTTGGTTGGAGTTATTGACGCATTAAATTAGTGTTTTGGCAATAAAAAGTATTCTGGTTTCTCAACCCAAGCCCGATGGAGACAAGTCACCTTATTATGACTTGGCAGATAAGTATAAAATCAAAATTGATTTTCGACCTTTTATTAAAGTAGAAGGGGTAGATGCTAAAGAATTCAGGGCTCAAAAAGTTAATATCTCCGAACATACGGCAGTTATCTTGACCTCAAAAGTTGCTGCAGACCATTTCTTTAGAATTGCAGAAGAAACGAGATTCGAGGTTCCTGAAACCATGAAATATTTTTGTATTTCAGAAGCAGTGGCAAAATATTTACAGAAATTTATAGCGTATCGAAAACGTAAGATTTTTCATGGCATTCAAACGATTGAACAGCTAGCAGATGTCATGAAGAAGCACAAAAACGAAAAATACCTACTTCCGTGTACTGATATTTTGCGAGATTCAATTCCTGAAACACTTTCAGATCAGAAGTTCAATTTCACCAAAGCCGTTTTATATCGTACTGTTGCCGCTGATTTATCGGATTTAGAGGATGTATATTATGACATGTTGGTGTTTTTTAGTCCAGGAGGGATAGAATCGCTTTTTAAAAATTTCCCAGATTTCAAACAGAACACGACTGCAATTGCTGCATTTGGAGCAACTACTGCCAGTGCTGTATTGCGCAATAATTTAAGGCTCGATGTCTCTGCACCACATCCTAAAGCACCATCCATGGTAGGCGCAATTGAACTCTTTATAAAAGATCAACTCAAGAAATAAGTTTCTCGTAAAGAAATTTCATGCCTTTTACGGCCGAATCATTTACCGCTTCAATCCCATTAGGAAGGGTTAGATTGTGTGCGTTTGGGTCAATTAAATAGGCCTTGCTACCTTTATTTATATAATGAATTAGCCCTGCTACTGGGTATACACGCAGTGAGGTCCCAATAATGATAACCACATCTGCCGCTGAAATTAGTTTTTCTGCTTCTTCAAACATTGGGACTGCTTCGCCAAACCAAACCACATGAGGCCTTAAGCGATATCCTTCAGGACAACGATCCGCAGCCGTTAATTCCCACGAGTCAATGGGGTAGTATTTAGCCTCTTGATTTGGACCACTAGATTTCGATAACCGAATATTTCCATGCAGGTGAAGTACCTTACTACTCCCCGCGCGTTCATGCAGGTCGTCGATGTTTTGAGTGATTACGGTAACATCAAAATCTGATTCAAGACGCTGAATTAACAGATGTGCTTCATTGGGGCTTGTTGCAATGATTTGTTTTCTTCGCTCATTGTAAAACCGGGTGACTAGCTCTGGATCACGATTCCAGGCTTCTGGTGTTGCAACATCTTCAATCCGATATCGCTCCCATAATCCACCATGATCACGAAAGGTTTGAATGCCACTTTCGGCACTCATTCCGGCCCCAGAAAAAACAACAATTTTTTTTATCATTTCGGAAAGAAACATTAAATTTACGCAAACTTAAAATTTACACGATGAAAAAATTGTTATTCTCTTTGGCTGTACTTACCGGTGCTGCGGCTTACGCTCAGACTCCAGTTGGTACTGTAGTGAGCAATTTCACGTTGACTGACATCAACGGAACTTCTCATTCTTTATTCAATTACCTAGATCAAGGTAAAATGGTGGTTATTGATGTATCTGCTACGTGGTGTGGTCCATGTTGGTCTTATCATGGGACTGGGGCATTGAATAATTTCTATAATCAATTTGGCCCGTCAGGTACAAACCAAGCAATGGTGTTTTTCGTAGAAGGAGACCCACAAACAACAGCAGCTGATCTTAATGGAACAGGAGCTAACACTCAAGGAGATTGGGTTACAGGTGAAAACATGCCAATTATCGATTTAGTAAATCAGGCGTCTTTTGAGAATTCTGGAATGACAATCGATTACTTCCCAGAAATGTATGTGATTTGTCCAAACCGTGTAATTATTGCCTCTGGTGTTGCTGGTGCAATCGGAACGGTAGCGAACTTAACTACATTATTAGGTCAATGTCCTCCTCCTGCATCGAATCCTGCAGATGTTGCGGCCCTTTCTTACCTAGGAAGTTTAACACATTGTGAAGGTTCTTACACACCGTCTGTACAAATTCAGAACAATGGTACTTCACCATTAACTTCTGCTACAGTAACAATTACACAAGGTGGAAATACAGTTTCAACTGGAACGTATTCTGGTAACTTGGCAACCTATGGTACTGCAAACGTTACTTGTTCAGCGATTGCTAACTTTACAGGAGGCGCATTAAACGTTTCTGTTACAACTACTGGTGATGCTTCTGCAACTAACAATGATGTTACAGCTACTGTGGCAACCGCGTTAATTGCTGCATCTCAATATGTAACTGTAAACATTACTACAGATTATTATGCTTCTGAGACTTCTTGGACCATCAAAAATGCATCAGGAACAACCGTGGCTTCAGGTGGTGGTAACTGGCCTGATTTAACTGGACAACAAGCAGGTCAAACTGTTCAAACACCAGTACAAGTAACATTAAGTGCTAACCAGTGTTATGACTTCGAAATCACTGATGATTATGGTGATGGAATTTGTTGTCAATACGGAAATGGTGCGTACTCAGTAACTGATGCTACAGGAGCAACGTTGTTGAGTGGTGGAGAATTTGGTGATTCTGAAAAGAAACCATTCAAAACTGGAGCACTTGGTATCAACGAAGAGAATTTCGCTGCAATGAATGTTTATCCTAACCCTGCTACTGATGCAATTAACGTTTCTTTTGAAGCCGCAAATGCAGATTACAGTGTTGATGTATTGGACATCCAAGGTCGTGTAATTGCTTCTCAGGTAGTTAACAATGTAAATGGAACTCAAGTGGTTTCTTTCGCTACTGAAAACATGGCAAAAGGGAATTACATTGTTCGTATTGCTTCTAACGGATTTACAACTACTAAGTCAGTTGTTGTTCGATAAGAACTCATTGAATTCAATGGAAAAGGGGCTTCGGCCCCTTTTTTTATGCTACTACTTAATAAAGGAAATCGTTGTACGGGTATCGTACTTTGAAAATGCGTTGAACCTCTTGATAAAGCACGTGCTTTAATTCATCAATATTTGTTTTGTCAACTGCGGAAATAAAAATACATGGGCGCCCACCCAATCGAGCCATCCAGGTTCGCTTTAATTCTTCCAAAGAAACCTCTTCACTTAGGGAATCAATTTTATTAAAAACGATTATAGTTGGTTTCTCTTCCTTGTCAATTTCTTGTAAGGTCGTATTTACTGTTTCAAAATGATCCTCGAAATTTGGATGCGATAAATCCAATACATGTACCAATAAATCTGCTTCACGGACTTCATCCAAGGTAGACTTAAAAGACTCTAGTAATTGTTTAGGGAGCTTCCGTATGAATCCCACCGTATCGGTAAGTAAGAAGGGTAGATTGTCGATTACCACCTTCCGTACCGTCGTATCAAGTGTGGCAAATAGTTTGTTTTCAGCAAAAACCTCAGACTTCGAAATCAAGTTCATTAAGGTGCTTTTGCCTACGTTAGTATATCCTACCAAGGCCACACGAACCAATTGTCCGCGATTACCACGCTGAATGGTCATTTGCTTGTCTATTTCTTTCAAGCGTTCCTTCATTAAAGCAATACGTTGCTGTATTATCCTACGGTCGGTCTCAATTTGTGATTCACCAGGGCCTCGCATTCCAATCCCTCCTTTTTGTCGTTCAAGGTGGGTCCACATACGGGTTAATCGTGGAAGCATGTATTGTAATTGTGCTAATTCTACTTGCGTTTTAGCGTGGAAAGTACGTGCTCGTTTGGCAAAAATATCTAAGATTAGAATGCTTCGATCAATGATTTTTCTGTTAAGCTCTCGTTCGATGTTTCTAATTTGCGACGGACTTAGTTCGTCATCAAAAATGATGGCATCGATGTTATGGGTATCGGCATACACTTTAATCTCTTGTAATTTTCCTTCCCCTACGTAGGTTCTAGGGTTGGGAAAGGGTAGTTTTTGTGTAAAAGCAAATTCTGCCCGAGCACCTGCTGTTTCTGCCAAGAATGCTAGTTCATCTAAATACTCGTGTGCTAACCGCTCGTCAACACCCCCATGAATAACGGCAACTAACAAGCATCGCTCTTCAATCTCATCAATGGTTGCGTGTGCCATTTATTGGTGCAAGGTATTTAAATAGGCGGCTACGGAGTCAATTCGATCGGTTGACCCAAGTACTCCCTGAAAACTCGGCATGGAATTCTTACCTGTTTTAATCATTTGTTTTATTTCTTTTATGCTTAACGTAGTTGTCTTAAGGTTCTTTGCGCCGGAGACACCTAAATCTCCTGCTTCTCCATGACAACTTGCACAGTGCGATAAATAAAGTTCTTCACCAAGAGGAATAGTTTTCTTTGGGGAAGGGGATGTAGGGGTTGATTCGTTACAAGCAAATAAAATACTTGCCATTAGAACCAAGCACCACCCAAATTTGCTCGAAACGGCCATGGAATACTTGCAAGAATTAATATCAATCCAATAATATAAAATAGTTTAATTGGCTTATAAATCTCCGCTGGGGAATTTCCTTTTTTAGATTTCACATACCCGACGGTGATTAATGCGATTGCAATTATCATTCCAGCCAAATGTTCTATGCCATAGAAACGGTAGATGCCCGTTGGCTCTTTCATCCAACCATCAAAGAATTTAACTTTATCTGAAATGAAATAAAGGATCAGCCCCAAAATAAGCTGAGTATGAAGACTGACCATAGAAAAGAGATTAACCAACTTCTCACGTTTGGTAAATTCTTTAGCTGTTATGGAATTAAATATTGCCCATAAGATTAAAATTAGGGCAACCCATCGTAAACCAGAGTGCGTGTGTTTTAATATTTCGTACATAATTCTAAATTAATCGTTTAATTTTAATACGGCGAGAAAGGCTTCTTGAGGTACTTCCACACGTCCGACTTGACGCATACGTTTCTTTCCTGCTTTTTGTTTCTCTAATAGTTTTCTTTTTCGAGTAATATCTCCACCGTAGCATTTAGCGGTAACGTCTTTTCTTAATGCTTTAATGGTTTCCCTTGCGATGACTTTCGCTCCGATCGCCGCTTGTATTGGGATTTCAAATTGTTGCCTTGGGATTAACTCACGCAGTTTAATGCAGATTTTTTTACCCAGGTCAAATGCATTACTTCGGTGAACTAATGCAGATAAGGCATCTACTTGTTCTCCATTGAGAAGTAAGTCCATTTTTACCAGATCTGATTCTTTATACCCTATGGGGTGATAGTCGAACGAGGCATAACCTTTTGAAACCGTTTTTAAGCGGTCGTAAAAATCAAATACAATCTCCGCTAAAGGCATTTCAAAGGTGATTTCAACGCGATCTTGTGTCAAATACACTTGGTTTTTTAGTTCCCCTCGTTTTTCAATGCATAAGGTCATAATCGAACCCACAAATTCAGATTTTGTAATGACTTGTGCTTTTATATAGGGTTCTTCAATACGATCTACTCCGGCAGGATCGGGCAATTCAGACGGATTGTTAACAATAAGCCTAGCATCTACATCTCGCTTCATGTAGGTGTGATAGGATACATTGGGAACCGTGGTAATAACGGTCATGTTGAATTCTCGTTCAAGGCGTTCTTGGATAATTTCCATGTGAAGCATGCCTAAAAACCCACAACGAAATCCAAACCCTAACGCAGCGGATGATTCGGGTTCGAAAACAAGGGAAGAATCATTTAATTGCAATTTCTCCATCGAGTACCTAAGCTCTTCGTAATCTTCATTATCCACGGGATAGATTCCGGCAAATACCATGGGCTTCACATCTTCAAACCCTTTGATTGCTGAATCACATGGACGTTCAGCTGTAGTAATTGTATCTCCAACTTTGACTTCATTCGCTGCTTTTATTCCGGAAATTATATAACCCACATCCCCAGCTCTAACTTCCTTTTTAGGAACAAGATCCATTTTAAGAATTCCGATTTCATCCGCGTTGTAGTCTTTCCCTGTATTAAAGAAGCGAACTTTCTGTCCCTTTTTAATTACGCCATTTCTTACCCGATAATACGCAATGATTCCGCGGAAGGAGTTAAATACAGAGTCGAAAATCATGGCCTGTAATGGTGCTTCTTCATCGCCTTTTGGGCAGGGAATCCGATTGATGACAGCATCTAGAATTTGATCAACCCCCAATCCGGTTTTTCCTGAAGCGGGTATAATTTCTTCTGGTTTGCACCCAATGAGCTCGATAATTTGGTCAGAAACCTCCTCGGGCATAGCGCTCGGAAGGTCCATTTTATTGAGTATTGGAATAATTTCTAAATCATGTTCTAATGCCAAATATAAATTGGATATGGTTTGTGCTTCAATTCCTTGGGTTGCATCAACAATAAGTAATGCGCCTTCACATGCTGCAATAGAACGAGAAACTTCATAGGAAAAGTCAACGTGTCCTGGGGTATCAATTAAATTTAAGATGTAATCTTCTCCATTGTGCTGATAATTCATTTGAATCGCATGACTTTTTATGGTTATACCGCGCTCCCGCTCAAGGTCCATATCATCTAATGCTTGGTCTTGCATTTCTCGATCAGAAATGGTGTTGGTTGCTTGTAATAATCGGTCAGCAAGTGTACTTTTCCCGTGATCAATATGGGCAATAATGCAAAAATTACGTATGTTCTTCATAGTTAGTGCGAAGTTACAATAACTCTTGGTATTCTTAGGTGAATTACACTATTTTATCACTGTGATGTGCCCCGTCAGTTGTTGTTCTTGCCCTCTGTTTCTTCGATATATAAGTTTCCACGTGTACACGCCGTCAGGAACCTTGGCGCCGTTATATGTACCATCCCATTTAAAATCTAGTTGATCGGAGAAAAACAAGCGCTCTCCCCATCGATTAAACACCTCAATATTTATCCATTCTACGCCAATAAAGCTACCCGAGAACACATCGTTGATTCGGTTTTCATCCGGGATAAATGTATTAGGAATATATATATAGAATTCCTCTTGAATATAAATCGGTTTGGTAATGCTATCAACGCAGCCATTCATGTCGGTAGCTATTAACGTAATAAAATATTCCCCAAATGGAGAGAAGGTGTGTGTTGGATGAATTTCAAATGAACCATTTCCATCACCAAAAAACCATTGGTACCCAAAGCCATTTTGCGTCAGGTTATAAAAAGAGGTAGGTAAATTCTCTGTTGGATTTGTAGTTAAAATAGTGAAGTCCGCTACAGGTTTAACAATCTGAACTTGACTGAACCCACTGACATTGAATGACTGACATTCATCAGACACCAATACTTGATAGCTGTTGGTGCTGCTTGGGTAAACCCAAATCCCAGGCGTTGTAGCCCCGTTCGATGGCCACAGATAGTAATAGTTTCCATAACCACCACTCGCAATCACACTTACAAAGGCACTATCTCCAGGACAGATATATTGTGTTGGCGTCATGCTTAATAAGAGTGGGGGGCTTGTAATGGTATAGGTTACCGTATCACGGGCAATGTTTCCACATCCGTCTGTTACGGTAAAAACGTAGCTGTTGGTGCTGCTTGGCGTAACGGTTAGACTATCCGAGGTTGACAACACTGAATTTGAACCAAGGGTTCTCCAGGCATAGGTGTAATTTCCATTCCCGCCGTTAACGGTACTGTAAAATGTATGGGTTAGATAGGGGCAAATTTCGGTAACATCGGCTGAAAGTGAAATGGAGAGCGGAGGAAAAACGGGAACGCTCACCAAGGCTGAATCCGTTAGTGTAAGTCCTGTACAATTATCGGTAACCTGAACATAGATGGTTTGTGAAGATTGTGCTGTAAATGAAATGGCTGCCGTAGTCGCTCCCGTACTCCAAAGATACGTGTATGGTTGTACACCTCCACTAATTACTGCGGTTAAACTAATGGGTAGATTTGGGCACAACAAGGTGGTGTCGTTCAGGCTAAGCGTTAACGGTGGAACATCTTGGATGTATAAGGTCAATGGAATTGGAGTAACATTCCCACAGGGGTCCGCCACATTGAAATTTAGAACTATGGTCTCTAGACCTTCCGCGAAATTATCTGCAGATGCATTAATTTGAAACGTGTAAACAGACTGACCTGGACTAAAATTTATAGCATTTGGAACACCCGAATAGTCAACTCCTTGCGTGGCAGAACCAGTAACCGATAAAGGAATTGAAAGAGGGCTGTTTAAGTTGCTTTGACGTGTTACAGTTACCGTAGCTGAAACACATCCTTCCGCCATCCAGTCTGGATTAGGGAATACTTGTTGAGAGATAGTAGAGCTAACATCTACGGGAGTTTTAGAGCTCAAACTGTTTGCTTCTAAAAAAATCCCAGAGTCCCACGAACCATCACCAACGTCGGCAATGGCAAGGATTAAGTGGTATGTTTGCCCACATTGTACCGCAGAAACTGCTTCTAAAACATCCGTGAATCCGTCATACTGAATATAATTTGGAGAAGTATTGTAAGGCGCCATTGTTCCATCGCCATTGGCATTGTAATACAACGAATTAGTAATTGCATTTACATTATTTATGGAGACCACACCCCCACCATTTGGAAGCTGAGCAATATTTTGCAGCCCAGTTATTCCGGGGCCTGAGATAAAGAAACCAAAGACATCATTATACGTTGAATTATTTGGCGGGGCAAATTCAGGATATTCTTCTGACCCAAAGACATATTTGAATCTAACGGTATCCGCATACGGGATAAAGTCAAATTCAAGCGTTGCTGCATTATACGTTTGGGTTCCTTGAATTATGCCCGAAAGGATCCCTGAACCCGGCATGTTATTATCTGTTCCTGAGGAAGCGGCATTGTTTGGGCCTTGCGGCCCAGCTCCGTTGTTCATGATTGTGCCCGTTGTCATCACAATACCTTGAGAAATACCCAGATTTGTGCCGTTAGCGTTAAACGAACCAATGGCTGTTGGGCTTCCGTTGTAGAGAATGTTGCTTACCGTGACACCTGGTCCAATTAAAACGTTTTGTACTAATCCTTGTGGGGCTTGTCCGCTCGAAGTAACCAGCTGACTTAGGCCAAGGGTTAGCTTAAGCATAAAAAACAAAGCCAATAAAATGTGCCAAACCCTCATCATATTATTCAACGAATGAAAACGAAAAACGTTGGTAAAAGTTAAGCCTTTTTTTAAATATTCTCAAGGCCCATACCTTGCAGACTACAAAATCGGGCATATTCCCCTTTTTGTTGGAGCAGTTCTTTATGCGATCCAGCTTCCACAATTTCACCTTTTTTGAAAACAATGATAATATCAGCGTTGATAATAGTGCTTAATCGATGAGCCACAACGATACTTGTTTTTCCTTTCATTATCGCATCTATGGCGAGTTGTACTTGCCTTTCGGATTCAGTATCTAATGCGGAGGTTGCTTCATCAAGTAAGAGGATTTCAGGGTTCTTGTACATTGCACGAGCGATACTTATTCGTTGTTTTTGACCTCCAGAAAGTTTGTTTCCTCGATCGCCAACATTGTATTCAAATTCACCATCTAGCGCGGTAATAAAGTCAAAGGCGTTGGCATTCTTTGCGGCGCTAATAGCGCGATTGATATCTGGGCTTTCATCACCAAACGCAATGTTTTCTAAAATTGTGGCATTAAACAGCAAGGAGTCTTGTGCAACGATTCCAATTAATTCCCTTATGTCATTAATATCAATAGTACGTAAGTCTATTCCATCAATTGTTATTTTGCCATTGGATGGATCATGAAATCTGGGAATTAGATCCAGGAGTGTAGACTTACCGCTTCCAGATTCGCCTACTATGGCTATGGTTTGTCCCTTTTTAATAGAAAAAGACACGTTTTTAAGAACTAAGTCAGATTTGTATGAAAAGGAAACATTTTCAAAACCAATCGAATCCTCAAAGGTGCTTAATTTAACTGCATCAGGAGAATTTTTTATTACTTCATCTTGCACAAGAATTTCATTGATACGATCTAAAGAAACGCGTGCTTTCGCCAGATTGGCTAGTGCAGATGAAATACCTTGAATCGGTCGTAACATTTGTGAGAAAACAATGATAAACGTAAGGAATACTTCTCCTGAAAGCCCACCACTTTGCTTATTAAGTATTAAACTGCCCCCGAAATACACTAATAAAAGCATAATGAGCGCACCCAGGGTTTCGTTTATTAGTGGAGCTAAGTCTTTTTTTCTAAACGTTTTTGTAATTAATCGTTGATGTAGCAAATTCACTTGTTCAAAGCGGTTTTTTATAAAATTTATAGCACTAAAGGCTTTAATTATTCGAATTCCATTCAGCGCTTCATCTATTGATGAATACAATAAACCTGTTTGTTCCTGCCCTTGTTTTGCTGTTCTTTTTAAACTTTTATTGATTCTGGAAATAACAAAGGCAGAAACTGGAAGCAAGAAAAGGGAGAACAGGGTTAATTCAGGACTTAATAAAATGAGTGTTATAACATTAATAAGAACGGCAATAGGCTCTCTGAAAATAAGCTCCAGCATGCTAACAACTGCGATTTCAATTTCACCAACGTCGCTATTCATGCGTGCCATAATATCCCCTCGGCGTTCATTTGAATGAAAGGATAATGGCAATATCAGCGATTTATAGAATATTTTATTCCGTACATCTCTAACAACTACCATGCGTAATTCTGACTGAAACCAAACTGCGCCATATCTAAATAGATTCTTCAGAAAAAATGCCGAAAAAACGCTTAAACAAACAATGATTAATGCCAGTTTCGGGTCATGCTTAACCATGGTAGCCATGTGGAACTGATAAAATTCTTTGATGTAATTTCCAATGTCAAGGAATGAATCAGGGGATTTAGGATAAGAAGGGAGTGTAATTTCTTTTGGGTCTCGAAATATTAATTGTAATACAGGTATGAATAATACGAGAGATAATAAATTAAAAACAACGAATAACAAGTTGCATGCAACAACGAGCATTGCAATTCCTTTGTATACAAACGTATACTTTATGATTTCTTTAAGGTCTTTCAAGGAAGTACAAAGATACATTTTGTTAAGACAAGGTAAAACACCACGTGAAGATTCGTAACTTTGACCCAATGAGCAGTATAAGACAGCAAAAAATAGAAGCGGCTATTCGCCAAGAACTTTCAAGTTTCCTATTGACTAAAGCAGGTGAAATCACCTTAGGTTCAATGGTTTCAGTAACTGTGGTAAGGGTTACCGCCGATTTATCCTTAGCGAGATGTTATATAAGTGTATTTGCACATCAAGAACCTCAAAAGGTTTTGGATTCAATCGAATCTAATACAGGCATCATTCGCCGTGAGATTGGAAATCGCCTAAAAAACATGCGTAAAATTCCAAGCTTACGGTTTTTCCTAGACGACTCCTTGGATTATTCCGATCAAATAGATAAGTTGCTTAAAAAGTGAAATTAAATCCTGTTTTTTTTATCGCAAAGCGTTTATTGCTTTCAAGACAAAAAAAGACTGCTGTTTCTGTGATTTCTTGGATTGCGGTTCTTGGAATGTTGGTTTCTTCCGCAGCCATGGTAATTTTACTGTCTGCGTTTAATGGGATTGAGGGGATGATCGAAGGGCTTTACACGGAATTTGATCAAGAAATTATTGTTCGCCCGAGCTCGGGAAAAAAAATTCCAACCGAAGCGTTAAGTAAGATTATTGCCTTCTCAAGACAAATCGATGGGGTATCTGGAACCAGTTTGTTCATACAAGACCGTGTAATGCTTCGAAAAAAAAAGAAATGGTCTAATGCCGAGTTGTGGGCAGTTGAGCCTTCTTTTTGTCAAATGTCTGGTATTAATAAGCCTAATCATTTAGTGAATGGAAAGCCCTTAGACGGAGCTGGGAAATCACTAATAGGGGTAGCCTTAGCAAATAAATTAGGGTTGCATTCTATGGATTTTAACCCAGAAACAGTCGTGCTATATATTCCGCGGCAAGACAGAAAAATCCGCATTGGAAAATCCCCGTTTTTCCAGGAGGTTTTATCCGTTGCGGGGGCAGTAGATTACAATAAGGAAGTGAATGAACAGGTGTTGGTTACGGATTTAACTTTTGCTCAGGGGTATTTTAATAACGAAGTGAGTGGGTTGTTAATTGCTACGACCGAAGCTCGCAGAAACACAATCAAAGATCTCCTTTCTGAACGCTTTCCGAAAGGATATATCATTGAAACCAACCTTGAAAAAAACGCCTTAATATTTAAAACCAGCCGTTCTGAGAAGCTTATCGTGATAATTATTTTAGTCTTCATTTTCATCTTGTCATTGTTTAATCTTTCTGCATCATTAACGATGACCTTTCTGGAGAAAAAGCCACAGTTTACAACCATGTATTCCTTAGGAATGAGTTCAAAAGACTTGAATCGTGTATTCTTAACGCTGGGGATGATTATTGTTGCCTTAGGTGTAGTTATTGGTTTGAGTTTAGGAGCGGTTTTGGTAGGTATGCATGAGCGATTTCATTTGATAACCATTCCGGGTACGCTAAAAGCCTTTCCGTCTGAATTTGATGCGTTACAAGTATTTATGTTAATGATTCTACTTTTCACCTTAGGTTTTCTTGCGACACGGCTGACCACCTCTTTTTTAATGAATTCAGACAGAAAACCTAAATAAATTTTGCAAACTGATTAATTTAATTCAGTATATTTGCGCCCAAAATAACACACGATTTATAATGATTAAAGGTAGAATTTCTCAGGTTATTGGTCCGGTAGTGGATGTTGCATTTGATAATGGCTCAGCCCTTCCGACAATTTATGATGCACTTGAAGTACGCAAAAATGATGGTACACGAGTGGTATTGGAAGTTCAAGCGCACGTTGGTGAAAATTCAGTTCGTGCAATTTCAATGGATTCCACGGATGGTTTTACACGAGGAATGGAAGTTGTTTCAACGGGAAGCGCGATTAAAATGCCAACAGGCGATAAAATTAAAGGTCGATTATTCAACGTTGTTGGGGATGCAATTGATGGTATAAATGAAATGGATTCTTCTAATGGATTGCCAATTCACCGTGAAGCCCCAAGATTCGAGGATCTTTCTACCGCATCAGAAATATTATTTACAGGGATCAAAGTGATAGATTTAATTGAGCCTTATGCAAAAGGTGGTAAAATTGGTCTTTTCGGTGGGGCTGGGGTAGGTAAAACAGTATTAATTCAAGAGTTAATTAATAACATAGCCAAAGGGCATGGTGGATTGTCTGTTTTTGCAGGTGTAGGTGAACGTACCCGTGAAGGAAATGACTTGTTGCGTGAAATGCTTGAGGCAGGCATCATTAAATATGGTGATGCATTCATGCATTCGATGGAAGCTGGCGGATGGGATTTAACTAAAGTTGATCTTGAAGAGATGAAAGAATCGAAAGCAACATTTGTTTTTGGTCAGATGAATGAGCCTCCTGGAGCACGTGCTCGAGTTGCTTTGTCCGGGTTAACTATTGCTGAATATTATCGCGATGGGGAAGGAGATGGACAAGGTAAAGACATTTTATTTTTCGTAGACAATATCTTCCGCTTTACGCAAGCGGGTTCAGAAGTTTCAGCGCTTCTAGGACGTATGCCTTCTGCGGTAGGTTATCAACCAACTTTGGCAACAGAGATGGGGGCCATGCAGGAGCGCATTACATCTACAAAAAATGGTTCCATTACTTCCGTTCAAGCGGTATATGTACCTGCGGATGACCTTACCGATCCAGCACCGGCAAATACATTTGCTCACTTGGATGCTACGACCGTACTTTCTCGTAAAATTTCAGAACTTGGTATTTATCCAGCGGTTGATCCATTGGATTCGACTTCTCGAATATTAACGCGAGAAATCGTAGGTGATGCACATTACGATTGTGCTCAACGAGTAAAAGTAACCTTACAGCGATACAAAGAACTTCAAGATATTATTGCCATATTAGGTATGGATGAATTGTCTGAAGAGGATAAATTAGTAGTACATAGAGCACGACGTGTTCAACGATTTTTATCACAACCGTTCCACGTAGCAGAGCAGTTTACGGGAATTCCAGGGGTTTTCGTTGACATTAATGACACGATTTCAGCATTTAATGAAATATTAGATGGTAAATACGATCAATACCCAGAAGCAGCATTTAACCTAAAAGGTGGAATTCAAGAAGTGGTTGTTGCGGGTGAAAAAATGTTAGCTGAAGCATAATGATTTTAGATATCTTAACTCCTGAGGCGCATGTTTTTCACGGTAACGTGGATTACGTAACAATGCCTGGACTTGAAGGACAATTCCAAGTGTTAACCGGTCACGCAGCTATTATTTCTGCGCTAAAGTCTGGGGTTTTGTCTTTTAAAACTTTGGATGGTTCCCTTGTAAATGAGCACCTTACATCTGATAATTCGAACACAAACGTATTTCATTATAAAATCAGTGGCGGTGTTGCTGAGATGTTAGGGGAGCACGTGGTGGTTTTAGCGGAATAGGCTGTTAAGACATGTTAAGTTGAACATGTATTTTAGTTCAACCGCTTTTCTTTCCTTATATTCGTCCTATAAAAAGCTCTAATATTTTGCCAAAACAACTAGATTATTCAAATATCCCAACGCACATTGCGATCATAATGGATGGTAATGGAAGGTGGGCAAAATCTAAAGGCGAAGACCGACTTTTTGGGCATTTAAAAGGTGTTGAGTCTGTAAGGGAAACAATCAAAGCAGCATCTGATTTAGGAGTTAAGCACCTCACCATGTATGCGTTTTCAACTGAAAATTGGAATCGACCAAAAGAAGAGATTGATGGATTAATGGAATTATTAGTTTCCTCTATCCATGCGGAATTAGAAACCCTAAACCAAAACGGGGTTAGGTTGTCTACCATAGGTGAAATTTCGGAGTTACCGGTTGCATGTATAAATAGTCTAAATGAAGCCATTCAAGCAACCGAGCAGAATCAAACAATTAACTTGATTTTAGCACTTAATTATTCTTCGCGTTCCGAAATCGTGTTAGCAACGAAAAACTTAATAAAAAAAGTGATTTCCTCAGAATTGACGCTTGAAGAAATTAGCCAAGAACACTTAGGAAACGAGCTTTTCACTAAGGATTTACCAGACCCAGAGCTTGTAATTCGAACAAGCGGAGAGCATAGATTAAGCAATTTTTTATTATGGCAGTTAGCCTATGCTGAATTCCACTTTACCCCGGTTTATTGGCCAGAATTTAGAAGAGACCATCTGATAGAGGCGATTTATGATTATCAACGTCGCGAGCGTAGATTTGGTAAAACCTCTGAACAAGTAACATTAAAAAAATGAGGTTAATAACGTTTTTACTATGTTCCGTTTATGTTGTAACGTTTGGGCAAGTTCGACCTTTGTCTTTTTCTGGCGCTTCCCAAGATTTTACAACACCTACAGAATATGAAATTGGTCCGGTACGCGTAGTGGGGGCGGATAATTTCGATCATCAAGCAATTAAAGCTGTTGCCGGATTGCGTCAAGGTCAAAGAATAACGATACCAGGAGATCAGTTAAGTAAGGCCATTAGAAACTTATGGGAAGAAGAATTATTTTCAGATATTTCTATTTTGCTCGATAAAGAAATTGATGGAGTGGTGTACCTTTCTATACATCTACTCCCAAGACCTAAACTTTCCCATTTTAAGTTCAAAGGAATTCCAAAACGTGAAGCAGATAAACTGAGAGAAGAACTTGATTTGTTCTCAGGAAAGGTAATCACAGAAAACCTGCTTTTTCAAACCTCATCCAAGGTGAGAGGTTTTTTTAGAGAAAAGGGATATTATTCGGTTGGCGTTGAGATAAAACGTGTTAAGGATACCATCATGAATCAATCAGAAGTTTTTGTGATTGATATTAATCGTGGTGATCGAGTAGGGATTTCTGAAATCAACTTGATAGGTGTTCAGAGTGTTGCGGATTGGAAATTATATTTTGCCATGAAGGACACCAAGAAAAAATCAATAATGAGGATTTTTAAACGATCTAAGTTTACCGTTTCTACCTATGAAAAAGATAAAAAGGCCTTATTAGAAAAGTTTTATGCCGCAGGATTAAGAGATGCTAGAATTAGTAAGGATACCTTTTACTTTAGAGATTCTAAGAATTTAGTGATTGATTTGGTTATAGAGGAGGGAGATAAATATTATTTTGGTGATTTCGAGTGGTATGGTAATAGCAAGTATAGATCCTCCTTTTTGGATTCTGTTATTGGAATAAAAAAAGGGGATGTTTATAATAAAACCTTATTAGAAAAGCGTTTGAATGGAGGGGAAGACGGTCGTGACATTAACTCATTGTACATGAATAAAGGCCATTTGTTTTTCCAAATTTTCCCAGTTGAAACTGGTGTAACAGGTAATTATATAAATTATCAGTTCAGAATTTATGAGGGAAAAGAAGCTCGATATGGGGAGATCACAGTTATAGGCAATACAAAAACTAACGATCAAGTTATATATCGAGAAATCAGAACAAAACCAGGTGATCTGTTTAACAAGGAAGACATTATGCGGACACAGCGCGAGTTATCCCAACTTGGATTTTTCAATGATCAAACGATGAAGGTGAATCCGCTTCCCAATCCGGATAAGGGAACCGTAGATATACAATATATTGTAGAAGAAAAATCTTCAGATCAAATTGAATTGTCTGGTGGATATGGTGGTGCCGGTCCAACCGGGTCTGGACGTGTAATTGGAACGCTTGGCTTAACGTTCAATAATTTTTCTACCAAGAATTTTTTCAAAAAATCAGCTTGGTCACCGCTTCCAGGTGGTGATGGCCAGCGCTTATCTATACGTGCTCAATCAAACGGGCGGTTCTATCAAGGATATACGTTTTCTTTTACGGAACCTTGGTTAGGTGGAAAAAAGCCGAATGCATTGTCGTTTTGGCTCAATAATACCGCACTTTCTTCCAACGGATTCATACGTACCAATCCAGCGTACAACGGAATCTCTATTACAGGGGTTGGCGTCGGGCTTCAACGAAGAAAAAAGTTCCCGGATGATTATTTTACCGCCTATTATGAATTAAGTTATCAATATTATGATGTAGTGAACGACTTTCGATTCCCATTATTCCCAAAAGGGTTTTCAAATGATATTGCGTTGAAGTATGTGCTACAACGTTCTTCCGTTAGTGCTCCAATTTATCCTCAAAGTGGTTCAAACTTTACATTGACTGCGAAATCATCTTTGCCTTATTCTTATTTCCAAAAAGGACTTGATTATTCATCAATGTCAATTGCCGAAAAGTATCTATACCTTGAATATTTCAAGTTTAAATTTACGGGCGAATGGTATCTACCCCTAACCGCCAATCGCAAGCTTGTTTTAATGCCTCGATTTGGTTTTGGATATATTGGTGCCTACACAGCAGCAAAAGGAGTCACTCCGTTTGATCGTTTTACTATGGGAGGTAGTGGATTGACTGGGGTAAATCAACTTGGAGGAAGGGAGATTATCGCACTTAGGGGATATGAAGATCAAGCGATTTCTTCGTCAGGGTCTGATCCAATTATTGCTAAGTATACCCTAGAATTAAGATACCCTATTTCGTTAAATCCACAAGCTACATTTTATGTTACTAGTTTTTTAGAAGCAGGAAACACGTATCCGAATTTAAAGAACTTTAATCCGTTTAATGTTAAACGGGCAGCAGGCGTTGGAATTAGAGTATTTCTTCCAATGTTTGGGATGTTGGGTCTGGATTATGGACTTGGTTTCGACAAATTAGACTCATGGTCCTCCGGTTACAATGGTCCGTCAGACGCTTCAATTTCAAAAAAAGGCTTTTATCCGAAGTTGAGTTTCACAATTGGCATGAACCTTGGTGAATTGTAAAATGTGATAATAAAATTGTAATTTCGTCGTTCGCAGCGTAAAAAAGTATGAAACACGTATTTCTTTTCTTTATTCTATTGGCGGGTTTTGTTATTCAGGTTAATGCCCAGGCTTTAGCGTATATTGATTCTGATTTTATAATGGGTAAAATTCCTGAATATGCAGAAGCCAAAACTAAATTAGATAAATTGGCAGAAACATGGACCAAGGACATTGAGGATAGATATAAAGTGGTTAAACAGCAAAAAGATAATTTCAACAAGGAAGAAATTTTATTGCCCTCTGAGGAAAAGGCCAAGCGTAAGTCAGAAATAGAAAAGTTGGAGAAAGAAACATTGGATTTACAATCACAACGTTTTGGTTTGAATGGGGACTATTTTATGAAACGTCAGGAATTAATTAAACCGATTCAAGACCGAATTTATACGGCAATGAAAAAAGTGGCAAAAGCCGAAGGATATTCGTTCGTTTTTGACAAAGCAAATCAAAACAATTTGATTTATGCAGACAGTGAGGCGGATATTAGTGAATATGTATTAGATGAGATGGGAATTAGTAAAGAATAATAAATTAAACAACGTATGAAACAATTTTTCTTAGTATTAGCAGTAGCATTAATGAGTTTAAGTCTTAATGCACAAATGAAAATCGCACATGTTAATTCGCAAAGTCTTCTTGACTCGTTACCATCATATTTAAAAGCAGAGTCCGATTTAAAGAAATTTCAAGATGATGGTGTTGCGGAGTTATCTGTGTTAGAAAAACAAATCAATGATGCCTATGTTCGTCTTGATGGTATTAAAGGAGATTTAACGCCAACCATGTTGAAAATCGAACAAGAGAAGATTATGGGATTAGAGCAACGATATCAACAAACTCAATCACTACTTCAGCAACAACTTCAAACGTTAGCGAATGAATATAACCAGCCCATTCTTGATAGACTTCAGAAAGCGGTAGAAATTGTTGCAGATCGAAAGAAAGTAAATTATGTACTTGATGTTTCTAAATTATTATATTCTAAGACAGGCATTGATATTACGGCTGAGGTTAAATCTGAATTAGCCCGTTTAGATGCGGAAGCAATGAAGAAGTAAGAACCTATAAATAATTAAAAGGGGCTTTTGCCCCTTTTTTTATACCTTTATTTTGTGGAACGGAAAGGAAAAATAGGCGTTTTTGATTCGGGGTTTGGGGGGTTAACGATTTTACGTGATATTGTTCAGCTTTTCCCAATGTACGAATACGTGTATCTAGGGGATAATGCACGCGCACCCTACGGTAATAAGTCCTTTGATTTGATTTATGAATATACCTTGGAAGGGGTGAAGTACCTATTTGAGCAAGGATGTGAGCTCGTGATTCTTGCCTGCAATACGGCATCCGCAAAAGCATTACGTACGATTCAGCAACGAGATTTACCACACCTGGCTCCTAATAAACGAGTGCTTGGGGTGATACGTCCAAGTACTGAGGAAATAGGCTCGCTATCACGAACTGGAGTGGTTGGTATATTAGGAACAGAAGGCACTGTTAACTCTAATTCATATGTTATTGAATTGGCTAAGTCAAGTCCCAATACTAAAGTATATCAACAAGCCTGTCCACTTTGGGTACCTTTAATCGAAGAACAACAATACCATTCACCGGCAGGAGAACTAATTATAGCCTCAGATCTTAAGCGATTATTCGATCAGAATACACGCATTGATGTAATTGTTTTAGCGTGTACACATTACCCCATTTTAAAACCGTTGATAGACTCCTTGGTCCCTTCAGGGGTTACGGTGCTTTCTCAGGGGCCCTTAGTCGCTGAAAAACTTAAAGATTATTTAACCAGGCATCCGGAAATGGAAAATCGGCTAGCCCTGGGCGCCACGCTAAGGTGTTATACTACCGAGAGTAGCGATTATTTTAATGAACACGCCAGTGAAATATTCGGTCAAGCCTTGAATGCAGAACAGATTCATCTAACTTAGTAGCCAGTCAATTTACGTATTATGGAAATAACAAAAGAACTTCATGACCGCCTCGAACTACTCAATGCAAAATATCAGGCCATTGGACAGGATTTACTATCCTATTTAGATGGGTTATTATATGCAGATGTGACTACTTATTGGGACTATATAGAATTAGATACGTTATTAAGCTTACAAAAACCAAAAACGAAGTTTCCGGATGAAGTGGTATTTATTATATATCATCAAATTACCGAGCTTTATTTTAAATTGGTCCTTCAAGAGTTTAAGGCATTGGGTGAAATTAAAACCCCAACAAAAACACATTTTATTGATCGAGTAACGCGTATTAATCGATACTTTGAGGCCCTTGTAAAAAGCTTTTCAATTATGGTTGATGGCATGGACCGTGATGAATTCTTAAAGTTTAGAATGTCCTTGTTGCCAGCGAGTGGTTTTCAATCGGCTCAATACCGTGAAATTGAAATTTATAGTACAGATTTTATCAATTTGGTTGCGCATGATATGCGTTCAACGTTTGATTCAGATGCCTCGATAGAATCCATGTATGAACAAATTTATTGGAAGTATGGTGCTACTGAAATTGAAACTGGGAATAAAACCCTTACCCTAACTCAATTCGAAGAAAAGTATGAGCAAGCATTTATTAGCCTTGGGGAGCATTGTAAATCACGCAACTTATGGCAGGTATATTTGAATTTATCTGAGGCGGATCAAGCCGACGAAAAAGTAATGAAAGTTCTGCGCACCAATGATTTGAATGTCAATGTGTATTGGCCTTTGGCACATTACAAATCTGCTATTCGTTACTTAGCAAGAAAAGATGTAGACGTTGCAGCAACGGGCGGAACCAATTGGCAAAAGTATTTACCTCCAAAATTTCAGAAACGTATTTTTTATCCTAGTTTATGGAGTGCAGAGGATATTGAACAATGGGGTAAGGGTTGGGTAGAAGACCAAATTAGAGAGATCCTTAAAGGGGCTTAATATACGTTGAAGTAAAATCAAACAATCCGATTTGGCTTACCTTAATGCCGCGCATTTTTAAGTTAAACACAAAAACAAAGTCTTCATAAAGAATGGGTAAAACCCAATGTTCTTCTTGTAAAATCAAGTCGCATGTTGTGAAATAATTATTCCGTAATCCATTATCGGATTCTTCCATTCCCATGCTAAAATTGAAGTCATAGATAGTAGAATTAACTTTGGGAAACATCGGGTTTTGATTTTTATTGGTTGGGTTTTTACTATAAAATAAACTGAAATACGCTTCTGGATCCGGGTAGTCTGGAGACCAACCGAGTTTCCACATGGCCGCTTTATTGGAAACTACAGCGTTATATCGAGCAGCTAAATCAACTTCATGAATGGTGGTTTCAATCCCAAAGACAGTATTTAATTGCTTAGCAATGTACTGACAATAAATCTTGGCTTGTTCCGAATTATTGCCAGCTATATAAAGATGTAAGATAGGAAACGGGTGATTCGGACCATATCCTGCCTCCCTAAATAGTTGTTTGGCAAGCACAAGATCCACTGGTTTTTTAGGTAACTCATTGTTGTTATAATAGGTCGACGGTGGAGCAAATCCTTGTTTGGCAGGAATTCCATCGCCATTCATAAGTTCATTGGCAATAATTTCACGATCGATTACCAAATCTATGGCTTTCCTTACTCTTGGATCTTTGAAACAAGCATATTGTTGGTTTAGCACAATCATAGAGACTCTGCTGCCAGGAATAACCATTACTTTATGAGCAAAGGGTTTTTTGTATTGTACCGTGTTTAGATCAACTAAAATATCATCAATATGCTGAGGAGAAACCTCACTAACTATATCAATCTGTTGATTTTTGAATGATTCAACCTCCACTTTTTCTGTTGCCGTCACCTTAAACATCAAGGCGTCGAGATAGGGTAAGGTGTTTCCGTAGGCATCCTGTTTCCAATAGCTTGGATTGTACCCGAGTAACACGTATTTCTTGTTGTTCTTTTTGAGGAGAAAAGGCCCCGTACCAATGGGGTGATAAATTATTTTATCTGTGTAAAATTCATATGCGATTTTTGAACAAATTCCATATTTCGAACTGGTTAATAACTGGGGGAAATGGGCATATTTCCCATTCAATTCAATATCTAAGCAATGCGAATTTATAATGTGTATTCCGGGGATAGCATGTATTTCTTTTTTATTGAAGAAGCGATCCGCCCCTTTTATTTTACCAATTAATGCGTCGTTTGATTGATTAATATCATTTTGAGAACAAGCCATTTCTAAGGTAAACTTCACATCAGCGGATGTGAGCTCATTTTCCTCGTTGTTAAAACACGCATCTTCATGAAAATAGACCCCTTTTCTTATATAAATTCTAAGAACCTTTTGATCATTTCTCCACTCGTATTTTTCTGCCAGACGGGGCGTTATTTTGTTTGATTTCCCTTCCAGATCAAAAAGAGGTTCGAACACATTACTTATGATACGGTGTGCGTATAAATCTGAGTTGTATAATGGATGAAGGGTTTGAATCGGTTCTGGAATGGAGAGGTTCACCGTATCACCATATATAGCCATACCCCCTTTTACTACACGTGAACCACTAGAAGAACATGAGTAGAAAAGCGAACTTAAAAGACCAAATACTAGGATTATATCCCTCATTATTCTTCAAATCCAGTTTTAATAAATCTAAGTCGATGTAGTTGACCTTGAATTTGGCAATCTATGAGGTATAATGCATCGGGTAGATCGTGTACCTTAATATCCATCGATTCACCAGAATCTAAGATTCTGCCGGTTGCATCATAAATTACCCAATGTTCCACCTGTTGATTTATATGAATCCATTGGCTGGCTGGTACTGGATAAATCCATAAATTAGTCAACTTCGTTTCATCATTTTCTAATATACCCATGTAAACGCTATCGCTTATTTCACAACCGTTATCATCGGTAACGGTAACGTTGTACCAACCTTGTGTTAAATAAACGGCTAAGCTGTCACTCTGTTGGTTCGGGTCTGACCATAAAAACGTATAAGGGGCTGTTCCGCCAGTAACATGTGCTGTAGCCATACCATCTAGGGCATTTGGCGCAGATTCAGGAGTTATGGAAATTGAGAGATTCAGCATACTTGGCGCTTGTATCTGAACGATTTGAGGAGTGCTTGAACAGTTGTTACTGTCGCTCACCACGAGTGAATAACTACCGGCAGATAATCCCTGAATTATGGCTGAACTTCCAACCCCATTTGAAGTATAGGTATATCCACCTACGCCGCCAGTTGCAAGTAAATTAAGCTGCCCATCCTGACTATTCCAACAACTCGGAGGTGTTACTTGTGCAGTAAGCCCTAAGAGTTGAGGTTCATTAATGGTATAGGACAAGGTATCATAACATGGCCTCGCATCGGAAACAGTTAATACATAGGTTCCGGGGCTCAACGAACCAAGTGAATCGCTTGTTGATCCATTGCTCCATGAATAGTTTATAGGTGCGGGTCCGCCTGGATACACATGAATCATCCCATCATTATTTCCATTGCACACAACATCGTTCAAGACTGCCTGACTTATAATCGGCGCAGCGTTAGGAACGAGCACAGAATCCACCACTACGCAGCCATTGGGATGTGTAATTGTGATGGTTGCCCACCCCTCTGCTAAGGTATTGTTCGGCTTTGTTGTAATGCCATTTTCCCATAAAAACACACAGGTGCTAAACATGCAAGGACATCCTGAACTGTTGACAATTGCTTGGCCATTTGTACCCCCCGGACAGGTTGGAGGATAAATTCCTCCAAAGGAAATAGCATACGGATCGGTTAAATAGGCGGTGTAGGTTTCGTAGCATCCCGCAGCATCTGTTACTTGAAGCATATAGGTTCCAGCGGCAAGGTTGTTAAGTTGTGGCGCTGAACTCCCGTTCGACCAAAGGTAGGTGTAGGGCCCTGTTCCTAGGGTTGCGCTTGGAATGATAGCCCCACTAGCCGTGCCATTGCACCACGGTTGAGTCACCGTTACCCCAGAAAGAATACTACCAACTCCGCAATCAATGGATGTGTTGTGATATTCTCCATTATTCAGCGTACCAAGGTAACTTCCCCACGCTAATCCTGCATTTGGATAACTGCTATTTAATTCAGTTCTAAACGCATAAACACCTTTCCACCCCATGACATTTAAGCTGTCTTTTTTCACCAAGTAGACCAAATCTATCGTATTATCATTGTCGAGGTTGGTAAACAAGGGGGTTGACCCAATATTTGTTCCCGCGTGAACAGGAACAATTTCTTGTATGGTGTTATTAACAAAATCAAACGATTGTAAGCGGTGTTTCCAGTAACCGTTCTCCATATAATTAACGGCAAGGATTGCTTCATCCCTTCCATCCTGGTTTAAATCAATAGCATTTCCAGAGGCAAACTGAAGGTGACCAATACTGTCTTTCATGACTACATTACCCGAAGCACCATCGAGGAGTACTTGATAGTAGTCTGTATATCCGGAACTTTGACCTTTGGCTAACGAAAGAAACACATCGGGACTATTATTCCCCGTGAAATTCCCGATTACGGGTTCTGCGCTAGATTCTGTGTTTGGCAATTGGTAGTTCCAATGGGCACTGAGGTTACTCCCTTTGATTTTTATGAGTTTGCCGCCATAGGATTGAATGAAAATATTGTATTGGTTATTATTCGTTTTGTAAATAGAGGCAGGTGCTACAAATCCTAAATTCGGGTCATGAGCCAGCTGAATGGATGGTGCTAAGGTGTTGTTTAACAAATCACTCAGTGGGCAAGCCCAAAAACTTCCGCCAAGCGTTTCCCCTCCGGTGCCGTAAAGCACCCATTGTACGCCATTCCCCTGAATGTCTGCCACTAAGGGAGAACAATAGGTTTCTGCACTATCGGGCACAACGGCTTTAGCAATTACGTGTCCATTTAATGAATTCACAACCATGAGGTGCCCTGGAGGGCGAGTGGTGTCCCAAACGGGCGCAGCATGATCTCCTCCATTCGCAACTAACAGGTCCATTAATCCATCTCCACTCACATCGGCAATGAATTGCGGGTTGTAAAAATTATATAAGCCGCTATCGGCTGGATTAATGTTGTTGTAAGGAAAGAAGTCCCACAGTAAGGTTCCGTTGGCACCATTTATAGCTAACAATTGCGCTTGCCGGCCTACCATGAACACATCTTTTATTCCGTCGTTCGTTATGTCTTGAAACACGGCACTTCCAAATACTTCATTACGTGTAGCTCGTTTCCACAACAAGGCACCGTTGGCGCCATTTACCGCCATAATCCCATTATTGCTATACACGCCATCCGTTCCCCCACCAAATACAATGTCTTTGATTCCGTCATTGGTTAAATCACAGGCTCTAGGTGATGATAGTGTTGGAATAGAATCTATAAAAAACTGCCAGTTTTGAGAGAATAATACGCCACAAAACAGGAGAGCAATGGAAAGTAGTTTTAGTTTCATGCCAAGGAAGAATTCAATTAATTGCATAAAGATAAAAAAATCAAGGGCAAGATGAAAGTACTTCTTTGGCTAGATGGCTGATATGTCTTATCTTTGCACCGTTAAGGCTCCGTGGCGCAACTGTCCCTATTGGGTATTTCAGTTGCTCACTTGCCAAAACTGGCTCCGTGGCGCAACTGTATAGCGCATCAGATTTCGGCTCTGAGGGTTGGGGGTTAGAATCCCTCCGGGGTCACAAAAGGAAACCCTGATGGTTGCATCAGGGTTTTTTGTTTTTAATGTGGCACCAATTCATTGGTGTGAACAAATAAAAACAAAAAACACAGGCTTGCGCAGCAAGGCAAGGGTTTCTATGCTTGGATTGAACCAATTTTTGGGAAAACGCGTCAGCGTAATCCCTTCCAGAGTCTCACGTGAAATCTGCGTAACAAATTTCAGTGACTAGCTTTCTTATTTATTCAACCAAAGGAGGCTTCCGTCACCATAACTCAGAAATCGGTAGTTATTGGCGAGGGCATAATCATAAATTTTCTTCCAATCATTGCCTACAAAGGCATGAATCAGTAGAAGGAGTGTAGATTTCGGTTGATGAAAATTAGTTAGTATGGCGTCTACGCTGCGGATGCGATAACCGGGTTTGATCATCAAACTTGTTTTTGAAAGGAATTGATCACAACCCTCTTTTCGTACCTGTGTTAGCACCGCCTGAATAGCCTCAGCAAACGTGAATTCTTGAGGTAAAGAATAGGCTTCCCATTGTGTTAACTGTAAATGTTCTAGCTTTAATTCAGGGTCTTGGATCAGTTTAACGCCCATCCAATATAGGCTTTCAAGTGTGCGCAAGGAGGTTGTCCCTACAGCGATTCTTGTCTGTTCTGGTTTTTGAAGCAATACTTCTAGCAGTTCTTGCCGCACTTCGATGAATTCTGAGTGCATGCTATGTTCCTCTGCTATGTTGGTTTTGACAGGCTTAAACGTTCCTGCGCCAATATGTAAGGTCAGGGTTGCTCTAAAAATTTGCTTTTTTCGAAGTGCGGCAAACAAGTCCTCGGTAAGATGCAAACCCGCTGTGGGTGCTGCAACCGAACCATCCGCTTGGGCATAAACTGTTTGATACGTATGTTTGTCACTTTCTTCAACATCTCGATTGAGATAAGGGGGTAAGGGTATTTTTCCAGCTATGTGAAGAATTTCCGAAAAACAAAGTTCAGGAGCTGTCCAGTGAAAATGAATGTTAAAGCCGGAGTCTAAACGCTCCAATTGTTCCGCATAGAGCGTATGCGTAATTCCGTTGTGTTCAAACGGAAGTTCTACTGATCCAGCCCTCCATTTTTTTAGCCCGCCTACCTGACAAATCCATTCAACGCGTGCTTTTTGCTGCATCGCAGAAGCGATATCTGGGTAGATGGCACTATGCTCCAAACAAAATATTTCCACTTGCCCTCCCGTGGGTTTGCGAAAATGCAATCTAGCTTCAATTACCTTACTGTTGTTGATGATTAACAGGGAATCTACGGGTAAGTGATTTGGTAAGTTGTAATAATGACCTGTGTTTATACATCCGCTATTATAAACTAGTAATTTACTGCTGTCACGTGGTGTAACTGGATAACGTGCAATCTGTGAATCCGGAAGATTATAATTGAAGTCTTCAATATTGGTCATTTTTTACGCTGCTTTGGTGCAAAAATAGATACAGAATGGTTAACTATTGGTTAGAGGAGGGGGTTAATTTAATACGAACTTCAATTCTCAAATTTCAGGTAGGGTATTCCCTATTAAATTCAGAAAAAAGTAAACCTTTCATTTTCGATCCAATTATATGCAAGACATTCAATAATGTCTACTTAGCTTTGCATAAAAATTACCGCTATGACATTTCGCGATTTGAATTTAAAAAAACCACTTTGGAATGCCTTGGATGAGTTGGGTTATCATACGCCAACGACCATACAAGCCAATGGATTCAAGGTGATGATGTCTGGTGCTGATACGATAGGAATTGCACAAACAGGAACCGGTAAAACATTAGCTTATTTGCTTCCTTGTTTATGCATGTGGGAATTTTCTAAAGATCCCCATCCTCAAATATTAATTATTGTGCCAACGAGAGAATTAGTTACTCAGGTGGTTAGAGAAGTAGAGAAGTTAACAACCTATATGAATGTGGTTGTTGGAGGCGTTTATGGCGGGGCGAATATGAATACGCAAGCCGTAATGGTTTTGAATGGACTTGATGTACTTGTGGGTACCCCTGGTCGGATCCTAGATCTAGCGTCAAGTGGTTCGTTGAAATTGAAAAACATTAAAAAAGTTGTCATTGATGAGGTGGACGAAACCTTAAGTTTAGGATTCCGGCCACAGCTGTTGAATCTTTTTGAGTTTTTACCTGTCAAAAGACAACACATGGTTTTTTCGGCAACCTTGTCTGAAGAAGTGGCAGTCTTTTTAGAAGATTATCTTATTGCTCCAATCCGAGTAGAAGCGGCACGCGCAGGTTCTCCGATTGATAAAATTCATCAATCAGCATACCTCGCACCAAATTTTCTTTCTAAAGTCGCCTTGTTGCGTCATTTATTAACAGCGTTTGAAGTAGATTCCAAAATTTTAGTTTTCGTTTCTTCTCGCGTTTTAGCCGATACCTTATTTGAGGAAATCAATGAGGAGTTTTCCGATTCCATCGGAGTAATTCATTCCAATAAGGCCCAAAACTTCAGGTTTGATGCGGTACAACGTTTTCAAACGGGAGAAACGCGTGTTTTAATTGCAACTGATTTAATTGCCCGAGGAATCGATGTTACCGATGTCACCCATGTGATTAATTTCGACATCCCTGAAAACCCTGAAAACTACATTCACCGGATTGGACGAACAGGAAGAGCGGATAAAAACGGTATGGCAATCACGTTCGTTTCTGAAAAAGATAATTCCGCACTGGAATCGATTCAAGAACTGATGCAACAAGCCATAGCATTTGCAAAGACACCAAAACAGGTGATTTATACAACGGAACTGCTAGAATTTGAGAAACCAGTTATTGCTGTTCCCGGTAAAGCGATTAAATTACCTAGCCGTGAAAACAAAGGAGCTTCTTTTCACGAGAAAAAAGCCAAAAACAAAAAGGTTAACGTGCGTTACAACCATAAAAAGGCAATGCAAGAAAAATATGGTAAGCCGAAGAAAAAGCGGTAAACGATGGATAGAATAAAAAGCTGAAGGCAAAAAAAAGCCCTTTCGGGCCAGTATTATTTTTTGTCGTCTAAAATTCGTTTTGGACGTAAGCGCTCGAAAATATCGATAGTAATCCAAAACGGAACTACAAAACCTAAAAGGAATAATAGTAACCAAAACGCCATTCCGAAAATTAAAAGGAATAAAACAATACCGAAAGTGCTGATCATCTTGTAAATTTGTATTCGATTACAAAGTTAAACAATTATTATTTATAAAAACAAACCCAATGGAATTTAGAATAGAAAAAGACACAATGGGAGAAGTTAAGGTTCCTGCAAACAAATATTGGGGAGCACAAACGGAACGCTCCCGAAATAACTTTAAAATCGGTCCAGAAGGATCTATGCCGAAAGAAATCATTTATGCTTTTGCGTATTTAAAAAAGGCAGCAGCCCATGCAAACCATGAGTTAGGGGTGCTTCCAATCGAAAAACGAGACTTAATAGGGTCTGTTTGTGATGAGATGCTTACGGGAATGCATGACGGTGAATTTCCCTTGGTTATTTGGCAAACGGGGTCGGGTACTCAATCCAATATGAATTGCAACGAAGTAATTGCGAACCGCGGGCATGTGCTAACCGGAGGTTCATTACTTGATGAAGCCAAAGCACTTAATCCGAATGATGACGTGAATAAATCGCAATCGTCAAATGATACGTATCCAACCGCAATGCATATTGCTGCGTATAAGCAAACGGTTGAAATCACACTCCCGGGGATGAAACATTTACGAGATGTGTTAGATCAAAAGGCAATTGCATTTAAGGATATTGTTAAAACGGGTCGAACGCATTTTATGGATGCAACGCCCTTAACACTCGGTCAGGAATTTAGTGGGTATGTAGCACAAATTGATTATTCCATTCGATGCATCAATAATGCATTAGAAGCTGTATCTGAACTTGCCCTTGGAGGAACTGCAGTGGGTACTGGGTTGAATACACCTGCTGGATACGATGTGTTAGTGGCTAAAAAAATTGCCGAATTTACTGGGCTACCTTTTGTTACCGCAAAAAATAAATTTGAAGCCTTAGCTGCCCATGACGCTATGGTGGAGTTGTCAGGCGCGTTAAAAAGATCAGCGGTTGCTTTGATGAAAATTGCTAACGATATTCGAATGTTGTCATCTGGTCCACGCTGTGGTATAGGAGAACTTATAATTCCTGATAATGAACCAGGTTCTTCCATCATGCCAGGTAAAGTAAATCCTACCCAACCTGAAGCATTAACGATGGTATGTGCCCAAGTAATTGGAAATGACGTAACGGTTTCAATAGGAGGCTCCAATGGTCATTTTGAACTGAATGTCTTTAAGCCCGTGATCGCAGCCAATGTGTTACAATCTGCGCGATTAATAGGTGATGCATGCGTTTCGTTTGCGGATAAATGTGCTGTAGGGATTGAACCAAATTTACCTGAAATCAAAAAGCACTTGAATAATTCACTGATGTTGGTTACTGCATTAAACACCAAAATAGGATATTATAAAGCTGCTGAGATTGCAAAATATGCGCATAAAAACGGAACAACCCTTAAAGACGCAGCCGTTTCTTTAGGTCATGTAACCCCTGAAGAATATGACATCTATGTAGACCCATCCAAGATGATTGGGTCTATGGATTAATTGTTTAACTATTAGTACCTTTACATTTTAAAACTAAGACCATGTCAAAAATAAACGTTGCGAATCCTGTAGTTGAGTTGGATGGAGATGAAATGACCCGTATCATTTGGAAATTTATAAAAGATAAACTCATTCTTCCCTATTTGGATGTTGATATCAAGTATTATGATTTAGGAATTGAAAAACGTGACGAAACCAATGATCAAATTACGATTGATGCAGCTGAAGCGATTAAGAAATATCAAGTCGGGATTAAATGTGCTACAATTACACCGGATGAAGCCCGTGTTAAAGAATTTAATTTAAAGTCCATGTGGAAATCTCCGAATGGAACCATACGTAATATCCTTGATGGCACGGTGTTTAGAGAGCCAATAGTTATGCAAAATGTTCCACGCCTTGTGACGAATTGGACCGCACCAATTATTGTTGGTCGTCATGCATTTGGTGATCAATACCGCGCAACAGATGCCGTGTTTAAAGGCAAAGGAAAACTTACGATGACCTTTACCCCGGAAGATGGAGGAGAAGTACAGCAATTTGAAGTATATAATTTCAAAGGCGATGGTGTAGGTATGGCGATGTACAATACCGATGAATCCATAACAGGATTCGCGCGCAGCTGTTTCAATATGGCGTTGAGTAAAAAATGGCCCTTGTATCTTTCTACTAAAAACACGATTTTGAAGAAATATGATGGGCGCTTCAAAGATATTTTTGAAGAAGTTTATCAAGCAGAATTTAAATCAGCCTTTGAAGCAGCGGGCATCGTGTATGAACACCGATTAATTGATGACATGGTGGCTTCTGCCTTGAAGTGGAATGGTAATTTTGTTTGGGCATGTAAAAATTATGATGGTGACGTTCAGTCCGATACAGTTGCTCAAGGTTTTGGGTCCCTTGGTTTGATGACCTCTGTGTTGATTACTCCGGATGGGAAAATTATGGAATCGGAAGCTGCTCATGGAACCGTAACACGACACTATAGAGATCACCAAGCGGGTAAGAAAACATCTACCAATCCAATTGCTTCGATTTTTGCATGGACACGTGGACTAGCATTTCGAGGAAAATTAGATGGCAATCAAGCGTTAATTGATTTCTGCACGACCTTAGAGCGCGTTTGTATAGAAACAGTTGAATCTGGCATTATGACCAAGGATTTGGCGGTATGTGTGCACGGAAATAAAGTGAGTCATGGCGAACACTACGTATATACGGAAGAGTTTTTAGATGCCTTGGATCGCGGATTAAAAGCAAAAATGAACTAAATTTAATCCCGCAACAGCGGGATTTTTTATGCGTTATTCAGTTATAATTTTTATCCTAATTTTTTATTCTTGTTTAATTGGACAAGGACTTCCAAGTACATGGACTGGTTCATATCAAGGCACAATGGAATTGTATGGAAAACAATCTACCCCGTTTTCAACTGTGCTGGTTCGCCTATCAATTCAAGAAATTAAAAAAGATTCTGTGTGGACTTATTTCATGACCTATGGAGAAAAGGAAAAGCCTGGGTATCTAGAAAAGAAATACCATGTGGTATTGAAATCCGATGGCTTAGCAATGGACGAGGGCGATGGGGTATTAATTCCCATGCGATTATTTGGGGATTGTTTAATTGATTTTTATAGTATTGAAGACAGTGATAATACAAACTCTTTCATGAGTAGTGTGCTTTGTCGGCAACCAAGCGGTGACCTTGAGTTTAATTTATTCGGGGGGTCATTGACCCCATCGAATACGTCACAAATAGTTGAAGAATCAGCGGGAGAGGTCTTTGGATTAAGTACCTATGCCCTTGGGTTTAATCAGCATGTTATCCTTAAACGTATCGATGAATGAAAGGGTTTTTCTTTTTTTGCTTGAGTTTTTCCTTGGTTCTTGTATCGTGTAAGTCCATTGAGCCCATTGCCCCAGATAACTTTATAGTACCCTATCCTCCATTAAACAATGCAAGTTCAACCGTTACGATACCTGTAGAGTTGGACCTTACTAATTATGTAAAAACGGCGGATAAAGAAGTGCCAAGGCATTTTGTAGGGAAGAATAGTCAATGCGAAGGGATTTCTACTTCATATGAATTTAATCGCGAAGACATCAAGTTTACTGGATCTAGCAACAAGGTAGATTATACCGTTGACGGTGAACTCAAGTTAAAAATCAACTATTGCCCAAAATGTCAAACCATAACAAATGAGGATGGAGCTTGTATTATTCCGAGAGTTTATATGAGTTGTGGGGACAAAGAACCTATGCGCAAGTTTACCTTGGGGTATCAAACGTCTGTAAAAGTAAACTCAGATTACACGTTACGAACATCAACCGATTTAAAGAGTTTTAAATTGAAAGACCCTTGTGAAATGACCATTGCAAACATCGATGTTACAACGGATGTGGAAAAAGAAATAACAAAGCAATTAAAAGGCTTAGAACAAGAAATAGACAAACAGCTAACGGGAATTGACTTAAAATCTATCGCGAAAGATTCTTGGAATGCACTACAAGAGTCCACATTAATTCCTGGATATGGATATTTGACGCTTTCACCTACTGCATTAGGAATGAGCGATTTGGTATTTAATAAACAAAAAGCCAAGTTTAATTTTTGTCTAGATATTGCACCTTCCTTTACAACGGAACTCCCTTCGATCAAGAAGGCTTCTTTACCGAGTCTTAGTGTTGTAAAAGAGGATAAGGGATTGAATTTTGATCTTGATGTAATTCTTTCCTTTGATTCATTAACTAGTTTTATTAAAACTTCTATGGTGGGTACTTCCTTTAAGGTTAAACGCAAAACAATCACGATTGATGATATTGCAGTAACTGGTTCTGTTGATAATCGGATTGTTCTTACCACGGATATTTCTGGTGCCAAAAAAGGCAGAATATATTTATTAGCAACTCCCGTATTAGTTGATTCTTTACATGTAATTAAATTAACCAATGTGGATTTTGACGTTAAAACTAAAAGTGTTTTATTAAAGTCAGCAAAGTGGTTTTTTAATTCCAAAATCACAGAAATCATAGAAGAGAAAGGAACGTATGATTTTCAAGAAATGGTGAATGAAATCAAAAATGAAATCAACCAATCCTTATCGCAAAAGTTAACCGATGAGATTCGAATGGACGGTGAAATGAATTCAATCGCATTGAAAACACTATATTACACGAATACCCACTTAGTGCTTCGAGCTCAACTGGATGGAAACTTGAAACTAATTATGAAATAATTCGTTAAGCCTACAAAACTATTAAGTTGAGGCATACGCTATTGTTTTTTATACTGTTCGTGGTTATGTTCGTTGGGCATAGTCAAAAGGATTATTCCCTGTGTAAAGGAAACATTGTGATTAATCCAAACACTGCCTATACCTTACGATTTAATGGAAAAATCGGGAAAGATAAGAGTGGTATACAATCATACTGTAATCTTCCCATTACCGCCAACAACTTTATCTGGTTGTATTTCACGCCCAGTCACAATGGACAAATGAGTTTTGAGACATTAACGAAAGAAGATTCGCTCTTGTTTTTTCTATTTGAGGTTGATTTGTCTGAGCCGTGTGAGGCTATAACCACAAAGGAAGCAACCTTGTTATCGTGCGAAATGAGATCTTCTAAGATGGATTTACTAAAAGAATTTCCTTGTAAGTCATCCAAGGGATATTTAATCGCCTTATCTGTTTATAAAGGAAAGAGTCCATCGGTCGATTTTAAATTGAATTTTACGCCACTAAATGCTGATGGAAGTCGTCATTTGGATTCTTTAATATTGAATTTAGTTCGATTGAAAAGTGAACCAATTCTTGGGTTTCATGTACGAGATCAACTCACAAAAAACCCGGTAATTGCTCGTTTTTCATTTAATGCCGAAAGCGCCATAGACGGAACGTATTTGGCCTCGGATATTTATGTAAACAATACTAAACGCTTGCGTGCAACCATTCGAATTGATGCAGAAGGTTATTTTCCGAAGGAGTATTTAGAATATGAAATAAAGCCGACCTCTAGGAAAGATACATTTTTGTTGACGCCTATCACGCATGGTTCAATCACCAAATTGGATGAAATCTATTTTGTCGGGGGACTTGCGGTAATTTTAGATGAATCTATACCGAGGTTAAAAAGTTTGAGAGATTTTTTAATTTTAAATCCATCCATTGAGATTGAAGTGCAAGGACATGTAAATGATGACGGTAACAACTCGTTCTCTTCACAACGCCTATCAAAAAAACGTGCGAAACGTATAGTTGAATACTTAATTGAAAGCGGAATAGAATCCACTAGACTTTCAGCCGTAGGTTTTGGAAATACAAAGCCCATCTTTCCAAATCCGGAGGATGAAGACGAGAAAGAAGCAAATCGCAGGGTTGAGGTTAAAATTAAGTAGATTATCCGTAGAAGGGCGAAATCAACCAATATACCACCACGCCAGTTATAGCAACATACAACCAAATTGGGTATGCGAATTTCACAAGGCGTTTGTGTGACGTATAGTCACCCGCCCAGGCATGTAGATATGCAAACAAAACCATTGGAATTACAACCATGCTTAGCCCAATGTGACTAATTAGGATAATGCGGTAAATTAAAAGCATAGAACCTGCCGCAGTAGCTTCAAGTGAAGTAAGCTTCCTATCATGATTTATATCTCCATAATATGTGGGATCCGAAGTTAGATGATAAGCTACATAACAAACGAGAAACAATAAGGAAAGCATCAACGCAAGCCTTACAAAAAACCGATGTAATTCCATTTTACCTTGTTTTATTACAACCAGTGCTAATACTAACAACAGCGCAGTTGTAGCATTAAATCCAGCGTAGATTGGAGGCAAAAAAGATAAGTCACCAGGTATTCGTATTCTAAATAAGGCACCCACTACTAAGGGAATAACAATTGATACACCGATAATTAGTTTTTTAACGGTAGGGATTTTATTTTGTGGAAGTATGTTCATCATAAAGGATTTTAATTTCTTTAACCATTCGATCGAATTCTTGTTCATTAACAGACAAATCAAAATTTGTCACGGCATAAACGCCACGTACATATCCTTTTGCATCTACCAAGGTAAATGATCCAGAATGGGCGTACCCACCCGCAGATTCACTGTCTTTCCCTGCAAACGTTAAAAAATGTTGAATACCTAATCGATGCGTTTCTGCTTCATTACCGGTAAGAAAATCCCAATTTTTATACGTGATGTTATGATTGATTTGGTATTTTTTCAGAACCCTTGGATTATCTTTTGTGGGATCAATAGAAAAGGATAGAAACTGAAGCTCAGCTTGTTCCTGTTTATCGAATTGGTTATACAACCGCTTCAACTGTTTATTCATGATAGGGCATATGGTAGGACATGAAGTAAAGAAAAATTCAACAATCCAAATTTTCCCTTTGTATGTGCTATTTGTTACGTGTTTTCCTTCTTGATTTATGAATTGAAACAACGGAATTTTAGGATATACAGTATCTGCATATATAACACCTTCTTTTTCAATATATTCTACATCTGAATTACCTAAATAAGGTAGTTTCGGTGATTCTTCGCAACCGAAAAGCAAGAAGATTACGAGAATGCTACTTACGTATAGCCCGATCTTTATCATATTGTTTTAATAATAAGGCTACGCTCTCTTTCATACGACGAATAAGTCCTTCTTGATTACCTTTTAAAACCATACGTAAATGATTTTGTTTATCGGTCAGTAAAATAAGTTCTTGAAACGCTTCACCGCCGTAATATTGCTTTCCTTTTTGCAATAAGGTTTGGTTATTGTTTTCAAGGTTATAAATACTTCGTACATCTCCCGATGCAACAATCCATAAATTAGGATCGTATCCCTCAACTTCTCGTGCCATCATTTGTTGCACAACACTAATATCTTTTACGGGATTACCTTTACCATCTGTTATAAACGAGATAATTCTAACTTGTTTTAACTGTTTATGGCTGTTTTTACGAATGTGTTGATATAATATCTGGTTCAATCGCCAAAAAGAAACAGAACAATCCCAAGGACAACTTTTTTGAAGGGTAGTTATAAGTACAACTTCTCCCTTGAATTCATCTGCGTGACGCAGCTTACCTTTACTATCAGTAAATGAGTAGTTTTTTACAACACCGTAATCATCAAGTTTCTGAAACTGATGGTTACACCCACGGGTTGAAATGAAAATTAAAAATAAGGCAGGACCAAATACCAAAAAGAAGCCTAGTATATTCTTTCGCTTACTGGTCAAACTCATTGGGAATTATGAAAATAAAGTCAAAACCGACTTAATCGAAACGGCTTCCCAAAGTGCAATAAAAATCAAATAAAGAATAAAAATAAAGTAAGGAACAAGAATTACATAACGCAACCACTTTCGTTCATCTCCAAGGTGCATGAATACCATAACAATATATCCTGCTTTTAGAATCGTTAACACAAGGAAAGTCCACTTAACTAATGGCCATATAGCAGCGTCTTGTTTGATAACAGCTCCTAAAAACACCTCAATGATAGTAACTAAGGTGAGTAAGATGGTTACTTTATAGATTTTCTTGCGAATCTCTACTCCTTTTTCTTCACTGTGGTGTGCATCTAATGAATATTCAATTAAATCGTCGCGTTCCATACGTTGAAATTATATAAGGTAAAAGAATGTAAATACGAAAACCCATACAAGGTCTACAAAGTGCCAGTATAATCCGGTTTTTTCAACCATTTCATAGTGACCTCTTTTGTGGTAAGTCCCGGCAACAACACCAAGACAAATAATAATATTAATTACAACACCCGAAAACACGTGAAACCCGTGAAATCCTGTAATAAAGAAGAAGAACTGCGCGTATTGTTGCGGACCATATTCATTTTGCTTAAGGTTTGCACCATAAATCACTCGATTCGCCTCTCCAGCATAAAGTGCTTTATAATATAATTTTTCGGCTTTTGCACCAGTAATTACTCGTTTCGCTTTGGAAGCCTTATTAACTTTTCCGCTTTTCTTAACGATTAAAGTTAATTCGTGATCTTTCTCTTTCGCAATCTTAGCTTTAGATCCATCATGTAAGGTAATTATTCCATTGTTTATGTGACCTCTTGCCGCAGCATGTTGAAAGGTGTGCATCAAGTCTTCTTTAACAACGTCACCTTTTTTGTGGTGACTTCCAGCTTCTGTAACGGTGAAATTTTTAATTTCCCCAAAATGACCTTTCACAATGGCAACTGCCCCATCTGATAGTTCAATTTTACCAAATTCAGATCCGTGAATGAAGTGATACCATTCCCATCCTTGTGACCCAACAAAGAAGAACCCTCCGATGATGGTCGCAATCATCCATTTGGTTACTCCTTTACGATCCATTCGATGACCCGCCTCCACAGCTAAAACCATGGTAACGGACGATATAATCAATATAAACGTCATTAAAGCCACATAAAGTAGGGGATATCCATGTCCTAAAAACGGCATTGAGTTGAATGTCTCCTCACCGATAGGCCAAGCTTCAAGACAATCGTGTCTTGTAAAACCATAAGCAATTAAAAGCCCTCCAAACGTTAAGGCATCGGAAACTAAGAAAAACCACATCATTAGTTTTCCGTAACTTGTTGAAAACGGAGATATTTTACCTCCCCATAATGTCTTTGAATCAAGCGCTGCGGTATGACCTGCCATCGTATTAAAATTTGTGCAAGTTTAATGAATAAAATTGAAAAACAGGAATAAATACACCCATAATATACCTAAAAAGTGCCAGAACATTGCGCCCAATCTAAGCGATAAATTATTTTCAGCGCTATAAGAACCTGTTATAGAGCGCTTTACCATTACCATCAGATAGATTAACGCACCAAGCACATGAAGTAAGTGAGCGAATGAAATAACATATAGAAAGGCACTGGCGTTATCTGATGTTTCACGAGCTTGTAATTGAGCACTTTCACTTAAAATCCGACCGTTTATCCAAAAGGCGCCATCTTTATAGTTGAGCTGTTTTCCTTTTAAATACACGGAAAAGTCTTTACCATATTTACCCTTCATCATAAAATGTCCCCTGCCAAGTACTACATTCATGGCAACTTTACAAAGTCTAATTTCATCCGTGTGTGACATGAGGGTGCTATCGTTTGAGTAGAATTTCCCATCCTTGATTAATAAGGGTTGATTATTGATGAACAAGGTGAATTTCTTTGAGGGAATAGCTTTTAATGGGGTGTGTTGGCGGCTAAAAATTACCTGTTCAGGCAAGGCATAATTTCTCATGTATGACTGAAAATCAAGAAACTCGCTTTTTGTCATGGCTCGGTTTGATACACGAAAGTCATTCCCGTCTACTAAAATTGCATTTCCTTGCATAGTGGCTGTAATTGTATCACCGTATCTGCCATCATTAACCAAGATTTCAGGATATGTCCAAAAAATCGAAGGATTATAAATTCCGCGAGCAATTAATTGACGATATCCGATAAACTGAAACGAAACAAAGAGCAATCCAAAAACAAGGGTTAATGCCATCTGTAATTTCATTGCATTTATTTTGCCTTGTTTAATAAACCGAATGGCTAGTATGTAACACAGGGAACTACATGCGATAAAAAGCGTACTCAGATAAAACCCAAGGGGCATTGGATATTTAAGCCAAAATCCACCGCCCATGTTAACGTAATACGCTGACGTTAACCCAGCGAAAAACATCACTACGGCAAAGATGCCAACATAAACAAGATTTTTTTTCATTTTTTCCCGTACCTCCGGGCTTAGTTCTTTAGAATAGTCCATGGCTCATTAAATTTTGAATAACGGAATCAATTTTCGTAAAAACATACGTGAATTGTATGATTGGTAAATAAACAAACGAAGCGAACATAAGTTTTTTGGCATCGCGATCTTCACATGTGGTGTATAGTCGGTAAGAAAGAAAATAAAACCAAACCCCAAATATACCAACGATAAATAGGGAGATATTATTCGTTATGCCAAGCAGCCATGGAATTAGACTGATGGGTATTAGTACGATCGAATAAAGTGAAATCAGGTAGGCCGAATGTTTCGATTTTCCAGATTTCGATGGTAATAAAAAATATCCCGCACGCTGATAATCTTCATGAGCAACCCATGCAATAGCCCAAAAATGTGGAAACTGCCACATAAACTGGATGAAAAAGAGCAAGCCGGGAATAAAACCAAACGACCCTGTATGAGCAATGGCTCCTAGCATCGGTGGAATGGCTCCTGGGAATGCTCCAACAAAAACCGACCATGAAGTTTTTCCTTTTAATGGCGTGTATATGAATGCGTAGGAAATAAACGCACTCAAGCCGAGTAATAAACTATTGAGATTAATAAACCATAACATAGACGCCCCAACAATCAAAGAAATACCTGAAATCACAATTCCCGATAATTTGCTTAACTCACCCGTTACCAAGGGCCTGTTTTTTGTGCGATTCATTAACGCATCCTGCTTCATCTCAAGCAACTGATTGACACCGTTAGAAGCCGCCGTAATTAAAAACCCACCGACCATTAACTTAAAAATCACATCCCAACTAGATCCACCCACAAAAAGATATCCTGATAAGGCAGAAATTACCACCAAAAAGGAAAGCCGAAATTTAGTAAATTGAATGAAAGATTTTAATGTTTTCAAGGCTGTTTTTTCTGCACGCAAAAATACAAAATTTAATGTGTACTTCCTTATGTTGTTGAACATTCGTAACTTCTTCTTGTTATCGTTTATTATTCCTAATTTTGTGTGAATGAGTAATCCATATACCCCAGGCCCTTATCTGTCAAAGATTCAATTTCCTTCTGATTTAAGAGCACAGTTTGCACGAGAAGATTTGCCACAGGTGTCTTCAGAGCTTCGTCAATATATAGTTGATGTGATTTCTGAAATAGGAAATAGCCATTTTGGAGCCAGTCTAGGTGTTGTAGAATTAACGGTTGCGTTACACTACGTATTCAATACTCCTGAAGATCAGTTGGTGTGGGATGTGGGGCATCAAGCTTATGGACACAAAATTTTAACGGGTCGCCGGGAACGTTTTCATACCAACCGCTTAAAAGACGGCATCTCGGGATTTCCGAAACGGTCGGAAAGTGAATATGACACCTTTGGTGTAGGGCACTCTTCTACCTCCATTTCAGCTGCACTAGGGATGGCCGTTGCAAATAGATCCAAAGGGGATTTAAGCAAGCATCATATCGCGGTTATAGGAGATGGCGCCATGACAGCAGGCCTTGCTTTTGAAGGATTAAATCACGCGGGATTTGAAAAAGACGCAAACTTGCTTGTTGTGTTAAATGACAATTGCATGTCGATTGACCCGAATGTGGGAGCGCTTAAAGAATATCTTACCGATATTACCACGTCACATACCTATAATAAAGTAAAAGAAGAAGTTTGGCATTGGCTAGGTGGAATCTCTAAGTTTGGGCCGGATGCACAGAAAATAGCATCTAAGGTTTCTCACGCCTTGAAAAGCACCTTACTTAATCAATCAAATTTGTTTGAATCTTTGAACTTTAGATATTTCGGTCCAGTAGATGGTCACGATGTAGAGGGCTTAGTGAAAATACTAGAAGATTTAAAAGATATTCCAGGTCCGAAAATTTTACATTGCCTAACAAAAAAAGGAGCAGGATATAAGTTTTCTGAGGAAGGAAATCCAACAAAATGGCACGCACCTGGGGTGTTCAATAAAGATACCGGTGAAATTGTTAAGGTCGTTCCTATCGGGCCAGAGTCCCCAAAATATCAAGATGTATTTGGACATACCATTGTTGAGTTGGCTGAACGAAATAAAAACATCATGGGAATCACACCGGCTATGCCAAGTGGTTGCTCTTTGAATATCATGATGAAAGCAATGCCGGATCGTGCTTTCGATGTTGGGATCGCTGAACAGCATGCGGTCACATTTAGCGCCGGGCTTGCAACGCAAGGTATGGTCCCATTCTGTAATATTTATTCATCTTTCATGCAACGAGCATTTGATCAGGTGTTGCATGATGTTGCATTACAAAATCTAAACGTTGTATTTTGTTTAGATCGTGGGGGCTTAGTTGGTGCAGACGGTGCAACCCATCATGGGGCATACGATATGGCATACATGCGTTGTATTCCCAATATGGTGGTTTCGGCGCCTATGAATGAACAAGAGTTACGGAATCTGATGTACACCGCACAACTTGAAAATCAAGGCCCATTTACCATAAGATATCCAAGAGGGAACGGTGTCATGACAGATTGGAAGACACCATTTGAAGAAATTCCAATTGGTAAAGGAAGAAGAGTTTCTGCAGGTGAAGGAGTTGCTATTTTAACCATCGGCCACCCGGGTAACTTTGCACAGGAAGCAATTAAAAACTTAACAAAAACCGGAATTACTCCCGCTCATTATGATTTGCGTTTTGTTAAGCCATTGGATGAAATGTTGCTCCACGAAGTCTTCACAAAATTCGATAAAATAATTACTGTTGAAGACGGCTGTTTAATGGGAGGATTTGGTTCTGCAGTGTTGGAATTTATGGCAGATCGCGGGTATAAAGCAGAAGTAGTTCGTTTAGGAATTCCGGATGAGTATATTCATCACGGCACCCAAGAAGAGTTATGGGCAGCTTGTGGTTTTGACGCCGCATCAATCTCATCAGCGGTAGAGAGAATGCTTTTGGTTGAAAATACAAAAACATCAACCTCTCAAGTAGGGTAATCAAATTAAATTGTATTTTGGTCGAAATTTTGACCATGAAAAAAACCAATTTTAGTGCCTTTGGGGCGTTAATAATAATTTTCTTTTTTTGGGGTTTTGTCGCCTCAAGTAATGACATTCTAATTCCAGTTTTTAAAAAGGCGCTTAACTTAAAACAAGACAAGGCGCAGTTAATTTCTGTTGCTTTTTACATCGCGTACACGGTGGGTTCGCTGATTTATTTTGCCATTTCCGGGTTATTAAAGAAAGATTTACTTAAGATACTAGGCTATCGAAATGGCCTTGCCTTAGGATTGATTATTTCTGCATTGGGTACCTTGTTATTTATTCCTGCGGCAAATCAATCTTCATTCCCCTTATTGCTCGGTGGATTGTTCACTGTTGGTATTGGCTTCGCACTTCAACAAATTGCGGCCAACCCCTTAGCAATAAACATGGGAGATCCTTCAACTGGTAATTTGCGTCTGAGTCTAGCGGGTGGAATCAATAATGTAGGGACAACCATTGGTCCAGTACTTGTTTCGTTTGCCATTTTTGGGATGGCAGGTACAGGATCCACGAATTTAGAGTTGTCCGCAGTAAAAATCCCTTATTTAGTGCTCGGAGCAACCTTCATTTTAGCTGCTATATTTTTTAAATTTTCAAGCGTTCCAGATCAGATTGAAGAAGAAGGAACGGCTTCGACGGAACGTGTTTCTATTCTTGCCGTGGCTAAAAAACCACAAGTGATTTTGGCAATGATCGCGATTTTCTTGTATGTAGGGGTTGAAGTTTCTACGGCGAGTAACCTTCCCGAATTTATGAAATTGAAATTAGGTAAAGCAGAACATGAAATAACACCTTTTGTTTCACTGTTTTGGGGAAGTTTGATGATTGGTCGCTGGGCCTCTGCTGCCGGTGCCTTTAATGTAGGTGCTGAAATAAAACAGCGTCTTTCTATCTTATTGCCTTTTTTAGCGTTTTCGATTTTCATGTTAGCAAACTATGTGGCAGGGCACAATGTAAGTCAGTTTTATCCTTATTTGTTCTTAGTTGTATTATTGATGGTTGCAGAAGCATTCACCGGTGGTAATCCCGTTCGACAATTAATTGTCTATTCAATGCTTGGCGCTGGCGCATTAATGGTGGGTATTTTTGCCAGCGGCATGGTTAGTGTATTTGCTTTTATTTCTGTTGGTTTGTTTTGTTCTACCTTATGGCCTTGTATTTTCACCTTGGGCATTGCCGGACTAAACGAAAAAACGAATGCAGCTTCAAGTTTAATGATTATGATGATTATGGGAGGTGGATTTGTGTCGCAATGGCAAGCAGCATTAGGGACTAGTAAATCGATCGGTATCCAACATTCATATTGGATTGGTGTGCTTTGTTTTCTTTATTTAGCCTTTTTTGCATGGACCGTGAATAGAATGTTAAAAAAACAGGGGGTAACCCATTTAGACTCTTCAGGAACTGCACATTAATTCGAGTAATGTATAAAATAGATTTTTCTGATTTTTTTAGTTCTGCATTTTCTGTAGACTGTTTGATTTTTGGATATTCAGAGGGCAAAATAAAAACCTTACTTATAAAACGGGCTATAGATCCCTACAAAGATTATTGGGCTATTCCAGGTGACCTCGTTTATCCCGATGAAGATTTACCTAACGCTGCTGAACGAATACTTCGCGAGCTAACGGGCCTAACTAATATTCAAATGCACCAAGCCCATACGTTTGGGAGCCCCTCTAGGCATCCACAAGGCAGGGTTATTACGATCGCCTATTTCGCGTTAGTAAGAATTGAAGATTTTTCAATCCGAGCTTCTTCATGGGCAAACGAAGTAAAATGGGAGTCTGTGATGGAGGTTAGTGACTTAGCATTTGATCATAATGAAATCCTACACGCGACCTTTGATCGCCTTAAAAAACAACTTTCAATCGAACCCATTTGTTTTCAGTTGCTCCCGGAAAAATTCACACTAAATGAATTCCAGCAATTATTTGAATATGTAAACGAGTGCCCTTTTGATAAAGCCAACTTTAGAAAGAAAATTAAAGGAATTCCTTTAGTGAAGCACACGGAAAAACAAACCAATGTAAAGCATAGACCTGCCAACCTCTTTTCCTTTGACGCTGAAAATGAGCTTGAAAGGCTTGAGCAAAGTGCTTGGATTTTCAAAATGTAACGGAATTATTTAGATATTGTAAAAAATACAATAATATACTTATATTTACCATTCAATTGATATCAAAACAGTTGAACAGTTAGTTTTTACTTAGTGCGTGGGGAGGTGACTCCCCACAAAGTAATTTTAAAAGAAAACAATGAAAATAGGATTTTTACTTTTTGTATTAGCATGTACTACGATAGGATTCGCTCAAATGAGGGTCGTTTCTGGAAAAGTACTTAATGATGTAAACGAACCCTTAGGATTTGCGAAGATTTCTTCAAAATCACCTAAAGGAAATGCCTTAACAGCGAATGACGGATTCTTTTCAATTCAATTGAAAGATACCGTAAGTGCGACATTAACAATCTCAATTTATGGATATCAAACCCAAGAAGTGGTTGTTGGACCTGGAGATCAGAACTTAACGCTTGTTATGAAGCCAGAGTTTTCTGATAAAAAGGAAATCACAGTCATTGGATATGGCGAGGCAAAAAACAAAACCATTACCGGCGCAACATCGAAAGTTGATGGAGAAGACATTGAAAAAATGAACATGGCGCGCATGGATCAAGCCTTACAGGGGCAGATGGCTGGGGTGAATATTTCTACAAACTCCGGTTCCCCGGGTGGTAGTGCGAACATTCGGATTAGAGGTCTTGGCACCTTTGGGGATAACGACCCGTTGATTTTAGTAGACGGGATTGTTTATGATTCTCAAGGATTAAATGCACTAAATCCGTCTGATATTAAATCGATTACGGTGCTAAAGGATGCCATGGCAGGTATTTATGGTGTTCGTGCCGCAAATGGAGTGGTACTTATTGAGACCAAGAATGGCTCCATAAACCGTAAACCAACCATTGAGTATAATGGGTACTTTGGTTTACAAGAAACCTCCAAAAAACTTGACTTATTACATGCGGATGAATACGCGGTCATTAAAAATGAAATGTTCGCAATGGGCGGTCAAGCTATGCCTTTTGATAATGTGAATGTTGGAAAAGGAACAGATTGGCAAGATCAGGTATTTACGCGTTCACCAGTGCAAAGTCATAACATATCTTTGAATGGAGGAACTTTAAATACCCGATACTCTATTGGCTTGGGTTATTTTAATCAGGACGGTATTGTGGGTGGGTCAAAATCCCATTTTGACCGGTATAATGCACGCCTTAATTTTTCAACCGATCTTTCCGATAAGCTCAAATTGAATTCGGTGCTTTTGTTTTCAACTGAAGGCAGAAATACCCTTCCTGAAAATGGGATTGGTTCCGTCTTATATAATGCGATTAATGCGTTCCCAACCGAACCTGTAATTTCTCCCATGGGGAATTATTCGTACATGGAAGAAGTCAGCGATATCATTAATCCAGTGGCTCAAATCATGAATACTTACAACTGGAATCAAGCGCAAAAATTTGTAGGCAAGGAAGAGTTCGTATACAAGCCGCTTTCCTTCTTAACAGTCACGAATCGATTCAATTATAATGTTTCTTTGGTTGATTCTAAGGTGTTCTCCCCATTGGTATGGTACGGAGATGGAAAATATGCTAATACGGCTCTTAATGCGCAATTAGAATCACCTACGGTTGAACTTACTCCAGGGTTTGAAATTGATCGAGGAGCAGCGATTTATGAAGAACGAAATACCTTTAGTGATCTATCTTACGAAGGATTTGTGAATTACGATCAAGTGTTTAAAACGGATCATCAGGTGAAAGCAACGGCAGGGGTTACGATTTTTCAGCGGGATGGAAAATCGCTCAATGGCGTAGCCTATGGTGTTCCGAATAACGATGTGAATTATGCAGATATTTCTGCCAATACTACGCAGGGAGGGTATTTAAACAATACCGGGTCTTGGGAATTTACAGAGCGATTGGTTTCTGTATTTATGCGTGCTGAATATGGATTCAAAGAGAAGTACTTAGTTTCCATGGTGGTGCGTAGAGATGGTTCTAGTAAATTCGGACCAAATAGCCGCTTTGGAACCTTCCCATCCATGTCTGCAGGGTGGTTAATTTCAGAAGAGAAATTTTTCAAATTCAAACCAATTGACTTATGTAAATTGAGAGTGAGCTACGGGATTTCTGGAAATGATCAGATTCCAAATTTCGCATATCGAGCATTGCTCAATGGAGAAGGTGTTTATGTGTTTGATGATGTAATCACCCAAGGTGTGGCCATTGGACGTCCGGCTAATCCAGACTTAAAATGGGAAACTACTCGTCAATTAAATATTGGTCTTGACCTTTCCTTTTGGAAGAAACTTTCTTTTACTACCAATTACTTTATTAAAAACACATATGATCTTTTGTTCCAACCCGATGTTTCCGCATTAATGGGCTCCTATGGTCCAGGTGGTTATCCTCCGGTTATTAATGCCGGAAATGTTTCCAATAAAGGGTGGGAACTCGAATTAGGATATCGTTCAGATCGAACAAAAGAATTTTTATACGAAGCAAATTGGAACTTTACAGCAGTTAATAATGAAGTTACGGCCGTTCCAACAGGAGTTGATTATTTACCTGGCGCAGCGTTCAGTGTAGGTGGCGATGTAGCCACTCGTTTTCAGAAAGGATATGAAATTGGATATTTCTTTGGATACCAAACCGCAGGAATTTATCAATCTCAAGAGGAAATTGATAATGCAGCCGTTGTTCAAGAAGGCGCTAAGCCGGGAGATTTAATTTTTGTTGATCAAGACGGAGATGGGGTTATTAGCTTTACAGATGATAGCGACAAAACATATTTAGGTTCAGCAATTCCTGATTTTACCATGGGCTTTAATCTATCAGGGAGCTATAAAGGATTTGATATTTCTGCCAATTTTTATGCGTCCATTGGCAATGAAATCATCCGAAATTATGAGCGTCAACAACCGTATGCGAATCAAATGAGCTATGTCATTGATCGCTGGGTTGGGTCTGAGAGTTCGTTTGACGTTCCACGTCAAACTACAGAACCTACGCGTAACAATGTATTTTCTTCTTTTTATGTTGAAGATGGATCCTTCTTACGTTTACGAAATCTACAAATAGGATATGCGTTTTCTAAAGATTGGTTACGTAAAATCAAAATGGAACAACTTCGTGTATATGTAGCGGCGAATAACTTGTTAACCCTTACAAGATATATGGGATATGATCCAGATTTAGGTTCAACTAGTGCATTGTCTGCAGGAGTAGATTATGGCTTATATCCACAGGCTAAAACAGTAATGGTTGGACTACAATTTAAATTTTAATCGATGAAAAATATCAAACGCTTATTGATTGTTGGTTTAGTATTGGTAGGAATTTTTTCATGTAAAAAGTTCCTAACAGTAGACCCTCCGTATACCCAAGATGCGGAAAATTATTTTCAAACGCCAGAAGACTATGATCGAGCATTAGTTGGTGCGTATGATTTGCTGCAAACTTCATTTATGTCCCTTTGGATCGGAGAAATAGCTTCTGATAATGCAATTGCCGGGGGAGAAAGCGCTAACGACTCGCAAGGATTGCATCAAATCGACGCCATGACACATGGTGGAGTTAATAACGATTTACGCAGTGTTTTTCGTTGGAACTATGTCGGTATTTCTAGAGCGAACTACATTTTAGAAAATAAAGACAATATTGATTTCCCTGAGAAAGCTCATATGTTGGCTGAAGCTAAATTCTTGAGGGCCTATTATTATTTCGAACTCGTGAAGTTTTTCGGCGATGTACCATTGGTAATCGATAAGCGACTTGGTATTGAAGAAGTACGCTCGATTGATCGATCACCGAAAGCTGATGTATATGCGCAGATTGAAAAAGATTTAAAAGAGGCCTATCCCGTTTTAAATGTGGTTGCCGCCCAAAAAGGAAGAGCCACAAAAGGTGCCGCTCAAGCCCTATTAGGAAAGGTATATTTATATCAAAGTAAATGGACAGAGGCAGACGATATGTTTGACGACGTAATTGCCAGTGGACTTTATAGCCTTCATCCGGTATATACTGAGCTGTTTGATGTTGCACACGAGAACAACACGGAA
>Ga0102921_1000036_pt1 | contig 44608 bp, 60 predicted proteins | sample Colrivmeta156802_FD_78205 | JGI IMG/M metagenome (GOLD analysis project Ga0102921, IMG submission 78205) | Estuarine microbial communities from the Columbia River estuary - metaG 1568-02 | ecosystem: Environmental > Aquatic > Marine > Intertidal zone > Estuary | place: USA: Columbia River...
AACTATGGCCCCACTGCAGCAGATCCGAGTGGAACTACATTGTATTCCGGTATCGTTGAGGGTCCTTTTAAGTTATTGTACAATATAGTTTCCTACGCTTTGTATTGCAGGAGCCAAGCAACTCGTTCAATAGATATCAGAAGTTCTTTATATAATTTTATTACGCAGTGGGATTCGTCATGGACTATGGATCAAGATGCGTTGTTTGATGATGAAAAAGAACAGTATTTTACACAGGTATTAATTAATAATTTAGAATCTAAATATGCTAGAGCTATTATCAATAATAATAGCTCTATATTTGATTTTTATAAATCATCCTTAAGTAGTTTTTTGCCACTTGCACAAAGGGAAATAATTCAAAGTTTATCGTCATCTAATGTTGAAATATTCATAGAGGTCACAAATCCTGATGTCATAATAAGTAATACGACAGTAGTCAATACCAGTACAAATATTAATAATGAAAATATACCTTCATCTTATTATTTATTTAAAGTAACAGATCCAAATATTAAATGTTACGCGTATACAGATAAAGTTTCGCCGCAGCTAACAATACCAAGTAATTTTGGCGCCTACGCAGTTATTGATAGTCAATATAGTACTTCTGGTACACGAAGATTAAATAATGAATTAAATGTATTAAATTCTTTTAGATCTTATCCATTTAATTTAACATCTAAATATAACTATGCTAGAGCAGTAGATAAGCCCGTAGCATTTGATGTAACTTTAAGTACTGGATTAACGGCTACATTCAGTGCCCAACTAAAATCGGTAAGATTAACCCCCACTAATCCTACCCTACCCAGTGGAGAAATAGTATCAACTAGTGCCAGCTGCATAAATTTTGAATCAGCTATTGATGATCTAAGATTCTTGAGGCCAACGGATACTTCCAACGCAAATAATGTATTCCCATATACTGGCGATATAGATATACATAAAGATACTAAGATATGGACATCTGATAAGAAACCAACTGGTGAATATGTAAAATATATACAGTTTACCCTGGCTGCTCATGGCTCATATAAATCAGTAGTTGATGGCATCTATGGTCCACTTACTGAGGCGGCAGTAAAAAAATTCCAAATAGACAACGAGCAATTATACGAAGATGGCAAAGTTGATAGTGAAACTAAATGGTATTTAACTAAGTTTTGGAAGAATGAAGCTAATTTTGATAATTGGATAACTTCGGCTAGAGATGTAACTAAAGTTCCAGAAGTTATTAAATATATGCAGGCAGCGCGTTCTACGGTTGTTGTATCAGGTCTCGAAAGCAATCAAACATATAGGAAAATAACTTTTACAGGATTTGGCGGGCCAAGTGAAGCTAGAGATATTATATTCTTTGAAGTAGATACTTCAAAATTAAAGATTGTAAATTCAATAGAAATTCAAGCTGACGATAATCCACTTTGGAAAAATTTTAGTATTGATGGGTATGGATGGTCCTCTTCTTTCGGGAAAGATATACTCAAAACAAATTTGCGTTCTATAAACGCAAATGCATTCAACCGAGATGTTGTTATTCAGATGGGCGGAATGCCAGCAGAAGACTGTAAGTACATGTGGGTGTCGGTTGTTGGAAGATCAGTTGCGTATTACGGCTATGGCGAAGGTTTTGGCATTAAGGCAATTGAAGCTTATGGAACTACCATTAAGGACGTCGATCCTGGCGATCAGACGGTTACTGTGCCTGCTCGAGAGACTCTTGTAACTGCAATAGTAGTCTCTGAAGAGACTCACAATAACGTAACAACTGCCTTGGATGCCAGCAAGACATATACTACCTCTAACCTAACTAGGAGTGCTTCTTATGTTAGTTCGATCACCTATTCTGATCCACAAATATTTGAGGGAACTAAAACTGAGACTTTTGCAAATGGTGAATATAAGCTAGATGATAATGAAACTCATACTTTTGATAATCTGATGATAAATTTTGCAAGTGCGCCAACATCAGTAACACTAAATAGTGCAGCTATCACTACAGTAACTTCTAACGGGATTACTGTTACAGGAAACCCTGTAACGTTAGCAACATCTGGCAATCAGTATAGCTTAACTACGTCAGCTACTTATTATAGTGGAAGTCAAATATTTAATATTACCAATTCTTTAGCAACTGGGTACAAACTTAGGACAATTGACGGTCGTATTTTTTCTGATTCAAGAAACTCAGTAGATGTGAATGATGGAATTTTATTGCTATGCAATCAAAGTGGATCGCCTTATGGACTACCGACCTCAGCTGAAATCAATACGCAATTAACAGGAATATCTTCAATAAATAGTGAAGAGATAGATTTAAGATACGGTTCATTTATAGTAAAAAATGAAATAGAAAACCAAGATGGATTCATTTATGGTTTTTATGATATTCTAGAAAAAGAATTTTTAGGAAATCAAATAACTTATATAGATATTCTATCTAGAGGTGTAAACAATATATTTATTGGAGTCTGCGCGATAGATGCGGACGGCAATACTCAAAATAAAAATGAATACATTGGTCCAACATTAAACACAACGTTCAAGCCAGTAAATGTTCCACTTAGAACAATAGTCCCAGTATATTCTGTCAAAACTAATTCTAATTCTGCTATTAAAGTAGGAAAAATCAATGACAATTTATCTAAGTTTGATGCGTGGCCACTGCGGTTAACTACCGGAAGTTTCTGGAAAAAGATTTCTATTTCTTCTGAACGTAAATGGACTGGATGGAAAGCGAATTATATTGATCAAGAATTAAACGCAGAGTACACAACAGTTAATGAATTTGAATCCCCCTCCTCAGAACTATTTGGTTTCGGACATCAGGACATTGTTAATGAATCTCCATTGATACTTAGCTCTAATAAAATTCAGGTAAGCTCCACGCCGATTTTAGCTTGGAATCATCCTACGAATAATAGAAATTCAATAGTTGGAATTATTAAACCTCAAATTAAAATTTACACTAGAGAATCCGTATCTTCGCAATGGGTAGAGATTGCATATTCACAAATTAGAGATATTGATTGCTATAGTGGTTTAGTAGAATTCAATAAGAATATGATACCTCAAGATTCTCAATTGGTTAAAGTTAACTACACGACAGTCAATAGGGATATTCTGCTTAATCACATAAATGGAGTGCCAATTCCATTGAATCCTGTTTTAAATTCTAATAATATTTATTATAATCAACCATTGTATATTTATGTACTTCCAAAAAATATCTATAAAAAACAAAATATTCAAAATAATACAAATAATTTAATTAAAATTGATGATTATTTATATGATTCCGCCATTAACTTCACATACGATACAGCCATTTTTGACAATAGATCGTCCGAATATGATCCGTTCGCTCTACCAATAGCAACTATTTACGTAACCAATAATCCATACAGCGTAGCGCCAGAGACTGTAGACCTAAGGTTAAAGGGTGGAGGGATAACTGTAGATAAAACAAATTATGAGTTGTTAGAAGCAATTCCCGAGGTACTATCTTTCTGGGACGTCTATTCCCCATCTGGCAAAGCCTACAATAAGGGTGGGTATGTTATAATTAGAATACCAAAAGAAGTTAAAGATTATTTTGTAGACCAAAAAGAAATTTACAATATTATATCCAATAATCTAACAGCTGGTATAGCTTACGAGCTTCAAGACATGGATGGGAACAGTTGGAACTGAGATGCTGAGAAATTTACCTGACACAATTAATTCATTTTCCAGTTTCAGTAAAACTACTGTAACTTCTTTAATTAAAAACATGAAGGTTAATAAAATTGAGATTGGTTCTTTAATCAAAAGATTATCTGGTTTCACTGCCGGAAATAATTTTGCAGCAGCTTCTATTGGAAGTTTGACCACTTTAAATAAAGAAGTCTTAGTTGAGCTTTTCAGAGATTCTTCTTTGCGTTTAAACAATTTATATAATGGAGCCAATTCAGCTGGACTTGCACTAAATTCCATGATAGATGTCCTTTCTTCTGAAATAGAAAAAATTCACAAAGATATTAATGATCTAGAAATTTTTATTAACAATTACGAATATATTTCAGGTAAAGATGATTTATATAATGCTAATTATATTGAAAAATTTGATAACAGCCTATATGATTACTCTTATGACGGGTCTAACTTTACTATTCCAGATAGAGATAATGCGCCGTTTGTGAATGGTGGGAATTATTTCATAGATACTGTTAGTGGAATTCTTAAAATGGGAAATTCTTATTCTAATAAAAATATAATGAACAATATTAAATCAATTAATATAGCTTCTAATTATGCAAATTATATAACTACTGATAGTAATTTCAATAATTTATTTAATGATAATCTAAAAGATTCTTGGAATTTAACTATTAAAAGTCCAATAGTTTTAACTTCAAATATAATTAATTATTTAAAATATTTAAATTATGATTATAGTAAAATTAACGGAGCACAAACAGCTGTCGAAGTAGAGCTTGTTTCTGGGATTAACATTGATACGATAAGACTAAATCCAAACCTCGGAAACGGATTGCAACTGCTGCAGATCGTTGCTTTTAATCCGCCAAATACAAACTCATCGAATCTAAATGCGGCGGAGTCGTACAATTTATTATTGTCTACACCAAAAAATCTTGATTCAAGATTAGAAATATCTTTTGACAAAAGAATAATTAATAAATTTATATTTATCTTTAATCAATCATCTTATATCAGAACTAAACTGGCACCAATAACTTCTGAACTAAATTCAAAAAATATTCAGTCATTTATTAACGAAAGATTAAATGAAAGAAGTAAAAAATTTAGCTTAATGCAAGACTTGGTTTATTGGCATTTCAAAAGAAATAATACAGTTAATGGTTTGTCTAAAAATAAAAACGTAGAAAACGAATATTATAGCTATAGATTTCCTAAAGATCTTGATGAATACTCTAAGATGATCTCGGATGAAATATTTAAGGCAAATAATTTTGATTTAAGCGACAGAGGTAAATTATTTAATTCGCCAATATTTAAAAATCTCTTCTACAATATAGTATCTAATTTAGATACTAATTATTCTAATATGTATTCTAATTACTTTGTAGAATCATCAATAACCAAAAACCCACAACAAACACTAGCTTACCCTGGAAATATATTGCAAGGCAATAGCAATAATATGTCAGATCAAAAATATCAATTCTATACACAAGCTAGTTCGCATGGAACTGCGCAGGACGCAGTATTAGATCTTCTAACCAAGGAAGCTCCAGATTGTTACGAGTATATTTTTTCTCTAAAATCAATAGAATTTTTAGAAAGTGATTCTTTAAATGTCGCTAAGTCTTGTTTTGTCAGTAGAAAAATTCCAGTAAATGGTCAGATATTAGCAGTAAAAAGTAAAGCTGAAGTTATTAAAAGTTCAGTTAATAATGAGGCAGCAAGTTTTAATCTAAACAACTTGTTATCTTATGAACTTTCTATTTCAAATAAAGAAAGTCCTAACAATGAACTAGATTGGGTGCCTATAGCATTTAATTCTGAAACTTCAATTGATTCTGAAGTAATATTTTTTGACACTACAGATTTTTCAGCTAAATTAAGATTTAGAGCATTGAGCGGATCTCTAGTACTATTTAAAGATGGCCTTAGATGTAATACTAATCAGTACTCATTTAACGTAGTGTCAAATAAAGTTACCATTACGGATAGATCTCTTTTTGGGCCAGCAAGTATTTTCTGCGTATCGTATTCATTGGATACAGTAATGTATGATCCATATGAAATAGATTTTATTAAATATAATTTGTATGAAGATATAACAAAAAATTATGGCGATAATTCTGGCCCAGGTCAGGCTTTTGCTAAAAATGATTCGAATAGATCAATTAGCTTAGAATATACTCCATATATAAATGAGAGATATTTAAATGATGCTACGTATGGATCGACAATAGGCACTATATTCAGAAGCGCAGGAACCGGGTATAATCCTGTTAAAATATTATTGTCAGATGGAACATACGCAATAAATATGACGAATTATACCAATAGTCAATACAGCGCAAAATTCTACGATACTAATTTAACTTTATTTATTCAAAGTGGAAAAAATATTACTTTCAATAAAGTTATTAATTCCAATTTTAGAGTTTTGTATGAATATGTTCCTTATAATTTACGATTCAGATTAATCATGAGAAAGAATATCCCCAACTTAGACATCCCCGCTAAGGCTGACTCAGTTCTGTTGAAAATTAAGACAGCAACATTTGATTCGAATTATGACAGATTAACATCAGTAGCTAAGAATAGTTGACAGGAAATATTATGGCACAAGTTTCATCAAACCTAATGGCATATGATCAAATCTTTTTAAAGATTAGAGATTTTATGATCTTAGAAAAAACAAATTCTTTTAAAACAAATGAAGAAAGAATTGAAAAATACAATCAACTTTTGTCTGAAATATATCAGGGCATTTCTGGACCAATGACTAAATTTGATCCATACATAAAGGGTGAACCACCCATCTCCTCTAAAATTAATAAATTTTCTAAAGACCTAGCAAATGATATGAATGTAATTGCCGAACATGTAGATTACCTTGTCGCTAAAACAATTAATACATTCAATCTTTTTTCTACTGAGATAGAAAATGAAAAAAGATACGCCGAAAGAATAGCTTCAAAAGCAAAAATTTTGCAGATGTACACCCAAAGTCCATCAAATGATGTTGTGTATTTAGGTGACTCTTTTGATAACGCAGATCAAGTAGATTTCAATAGGGTTAAGATTAATTTTAATCCACACATATACAATGGTTCCTTTTCTTTACCTATAGTAAAAAGTCGTTTATGGTCGCCTAATCGGGTAAGCATTACTTCATCTGATGGATTTATGGGAAACAATCATCAAGTCATTAGGTCTACCAGTTCAGATGGGACATCTTCATATAGGTATATTTTTGAATCAAATCCAACAATTAGTTCTGTAGCTGGTATAATGGATTCAAATCCATTAACTTACTTTGAGTATGAAGCCTTAAATGTAGATAGGGATAGTGGTCCAGTAAATAAAAATACAGTATCGGATAATGAGTTTTCTTACGTAACTGGAACTCGATCAGATGCAACTCAGGGCGCAGGTTCTCTAACTAATTGGTCTAACTATGACTTAACTAAGCCATTAGTTCTAACCGTTGTTATGGAATCAAATGTTGCTACAAATGCAAACTCTATTGATATAGTCCCCTACTTTGGTTCGTCTAACTTCGTTAAAGTCAATCAAATTAGAATATTCAAAGAAGATGGTACCTCAGAAGACATATTGGATAAAGCCATATTTATCGGTTCATCATTTGCTCCACTAACTATTGAATCAGCACAAAACTATTTTTATAATAAAGCTACAGTTAAATTCTCTGAAAGAAAAATACTAAAAGTTGAAGTAATTTTTGAACAAGATTCAATACAAGATATAGATATTAAGCACCTATATTGGAAACCAAATTATCCTCAAGATGAAGAAACAGAAAGCCCATTTTATGGGTTAAGTAGATTTAATCCAGATGTCCTCAGTAGGGACATTTATGAAGAGGTGACATATAATAAAGATATAATAATTCCTCCTTTACATCAACCCAATAAGTTCAAGGCAAATACAAACAATCCTGGCTCGATTAAAGTAACACTTAAGAAAAAGCCAGTTGTGTATAATGCCTACATTATCACTTTTGATATTGATGGTGAAAAAGTATATTTCCAGAATTGGACTACAGATTTAAATGACCCAGATAGATACATTCAATGGAAGGAATCTCCAGATTTTGAAGCACCCCCAAATGCAGATGATCCAAGACCAGTAAAGTATTTTCAATCAGAAAGCGATGCTAATCAAGATTATCAATCTGTTATATCATTTATCAATGGTATAAAGCAACCAATAAGTACTACTGGTACCGTCAGTTCAGTCGCAGGAGCTGGCCCATGGACGGCTACCATAACTGGAATGACAGACGTACAACTTCTCGAAGTTGGAGCTTATATTACTGCAACAGATGGTACTGGAAAATTATTTGGTGGAACACCTCAGTCAGTAAGAGTGTCTGAAATTACTAGTTCAACTAGCATCAAATACACCGTTACCGGTGGAACGCCCCCAGTGCCTGGAACTGTGACAGGAATATCTAGAACTAATTTTGTTAGCATAAGTTCATCATCATTTCCCACCGCTTCTGAGCTTCTTAATATCATAAATCCCGCTGTTGAATACATTACGCATACTAGTCTAGGAAGAACTTTGGAACCAGTGGTTCCAATTACAGCAGAAACAGAGATGTATAGAGCTAAAAGATTGGCCATAGGAATAAGGGATATAAGCGTTAGCTATGAGACATACGCTGATCAGGCAGAAATAGTCTCTACACCATACCTATTTGATGCCCCCGTAGAGGCAATAATGTTATCTGTTGAGACAAATATTGATAATACTTTTTCTAATAAAATAAATATTAATTATTATATTTCAGCTGATGGAAGCAACTGGATGAAAATTTCTCCAGTCCAATTAGACACCCAGGGTATAGCAGAGGTGATTGTTTTTAATAAAAATATTCCTGATTCATATCAAATTCCCGGTGTAGCATATTTGAATAGTCCTAAGGTCCCAAATATTGTTAATAAAATTTATGTTAAAATAGAAATGATAAAGAATAAAAATACAAATATAACTCCATTAATTTATTCTTACGAGTTAATAGCAAAGGTCAAAAAGTAATGAATATATCATCTATCCAAAAAAGAAAATTTTTAGGAAATATATATAAAATTTTATATTCTCAAGGAAAAAAACCTTCTGAACTAGAAATTAAAAAAGTTTTTGGAGAGTATTTTTCTATATATAAATTTGGAAATCCGATTCCATTAGACTACACAAAGCTAGACATAGTAGCTAAAACAGATGTAAATCTAATAAATGAGTTAATGGCAAATACACTTTTTAATGTTGAAGTATTATATGATTGTGTGAATGAAAATAACCAAGAAATATTTTCTATTGTTACAGCTTTAAATAATAGATTAGATAATCTTAAAAGTAAAAGAAAAATATTAGAAAATAAAATAGATGATTTAATATTTGCAAACTCAAATTCAGATGGATATTTTTATTCTTATTTAGAAGGTTTTTCTAACTTAGATACAATTGATATGGATATGACGTCTGCATATATTGATACACTATATGGCAATGTTAGTATACCTAAAATAACCAACAGTATTTCTAATGCGCTCACAACAAGTACCATAACGTCCTCAAATGCGACGTATAGTATTATGTCAAATAATCAACCCGTAGTCAATAACGTCGATGTTCAAGATTTTGAATCTGTTTTTGATGGACTTAATGATACATACTGGTCTTATACTCATAACTCCCCAGAACCATCAGTGGTCGTGATGACATTAAATATACCAATTAATACTTCATATAATTTGTCTAAAATTAGCGGATCATTATTGACATCAGCACCATGCGCGATCTATGTAACGGCAACGCCGACGGACACAAATAAGCCAGAGCAAATGAGATCACAAACCTCAAAAACAGATTATAATAGATTCTCTTTTACTATCCCAGCTGATTTTTATAGTAAAATAATGATAATTATTTATAAAACTGAACCAGATCAAATAGAAAATAATTCAATAAATCCCTATACATATAAATTTGGGATTAGAGAGTTAGTAATAAATGCAGACTACTATGATAAATCAGCAGTAATAGTTTCTGCTCCAATTTCAATTCCAGTTTCAGACAATAATAAATTGACAATTAATTCAGTTTCAATTGAAACGAAAGATCAAATATTGTCTGGAACAGATATAAAATATTACGTTGCAGCCGATACCACAAGCGCTAAACAAATTGCTGAGTTCAATTGGATACCTATCGAACCAACTTCATCGACTAACGCCACTGCACAAAAAATTGTCAACCTTAGTGGTTCAAGTGTACAATCAAGATACATAGGTGTTCCGGGTGAGGATTCAAGCTCTATTCCGATTAATCCTAATCCAGAAAATGTTAATGAGGCTAATCCAACAACTCTGCCTGGTACCGATAAAGAAGTGTACCGCATTGAGGCCGTCAATGCTAGCGATCAATTTATAGATCCATATATTTTAGCTGATTTAAATTGCTATAAGCACTATCATATAACACCTGGAAATTCAAATGTAGAATATTATAAATCTTTAAATATTTGGACAGAAAAAATAGCCATTAATGATGTTAATGAATTAAATACAGATATTGTAAAAGATCAAATTAGCAATATAGCACCAGGGATATATGGTGTAAGAGTTGGTTTAATGGAAACAAAATTATTAACAACTAAAGAATATAAAGTATCTCACAAAGTTACAAAAAGTAGAGATGATTTTAATTTAGCAATATATTTAAATGGTAATCTGATAGCTGACCTGCCGTCCGGTGTAATTTCTTCTACTATTGAATGGAACTTTATTACTGGAATTAATAATATAGTTGTCACTTATGATAAGAATTTTTCCGGACTTATTAATTTTGATTTAATGTCTAATAAAAATTTGATAGATTATGGAACTATGTTCTTGAATTATTTCTCATATTTAGATCCCATGGAATTCAAAAGAAGATCAGATATAAGCGCTAATTTATTCACAATAGCTCCCTTTTATACAAGAAGAGAAATTTTGTCTTCAAGAGAAATCTCTGGAAAATCTTTGCTTAATTACTATTCGAATGCGTTAGATACGGTTACCGCCGTAAGATATAGGGCAGATTTAATAAGGTATGAAAATCCACTTCAAACTCCTTTAATAGATTCTATTAGAGTTAAATTTAAACATAATGATAGTTGATAAGAGGAAAAATGGCTACAACTTATAATAATCCAAAAATTACCCAAAGAATTAGGGAACCACTATTTCAAGTAAATAGGGTAAGATTTAGAGGAAGTAGAGAAAGTCAATGTGAAAATTTGGAAACTAATTTTCTACAATTAGATTTAACTAGAATATTAAATGAGCTAGAATCTATAGATATAGATATTTTAAATAAATTAAGTTACCTTATCGGAGAACCTGCAGATGTCACTAATGCAGTAAATTTAAATGATGGATTAACTTACTCTATAGATGATGTAAATATTTTTATAGACAAAGATGGTTCAGTGGAAGAAGCTTTAGAAATAGATGTAATGAATAAGATTAGTTCTAAACTTTCTCGTTTACTAAATAAAATACAAAGATTAGAGAATGGCAATTAATATGGCTGACATACTTAACACTAAAAAAAGAGACTATCAATATAACGGTCCTGTCGAAAGTTCTGATTACAATGAAAGAGTAGAAGAAAATTATAAAGATTTAGTTTATCTCTATAACAAATCTAACATTATTGATAATAAATTATCCCAGGCTTTTGAAAGAGTTATTAAAGATCATAAATTCTTATCCTCAGCTGTAGAAGATCTTACCAATAGAGTAAGCGCTTTAGAGGCTACATCCAATACTATTTCGCTGCACTCCTTTAGTCAAATAGATTATTCGACTCTAGTTGGTTCCTCATTCGCTGTATCTGGAACGGAACTTCTTAGCTTTGATCCTATATATAATACCATTTCTTTACCAAAAGTTTCTAGCGGTTCATTTTCTAAATTAAAATTCACTAGCCCGACTGCCGGTCAAGTAGTGCCAGAGTTTTTTAAGGCTAAAATAGATACAAATTTTGCAGGGGTAGATGGAAACGGTGCAGTTATTGATACTACACCAATTTATAATGCTATTCTAGATGCTCCTGATAAAGTTTGGAAAAGAAATGTGATAGTTGAGTCAACATCTATGGCTGGAGCACAGATGATGCTCTATGTAAAAATACCTGCAGAAGCAGCGGGGTCGCTAAAAACTAATATGATTAAGATAAACCCCTATCCTGCTTTTGGTGTAGATCTAGTCAGCATTGAATACAGTTCTAAGCAGAATCCAGCACTAGCTGATTCTGATGGATGGACTCCCTTAAACAAAAAAGCATACTACGATGGAACTACGGAAGCCATAGGCAAAGTACCACCAGGAGGTTGGTCCACAACAGGCGCTGACACCATAAGAAATTGTCCACCCGTAGCATTCACTTTCCCAGATACTGATATAACTGCAATAAGAATCAAGTTTATTCAAAGAAATTATTTTACTGAACTCGGAAAAGCTATCTACACATATGGATTATCAGACCTGGATATCAGATATGAAAAGTTCTTATCAACTGGCAGAACAATTATTAAGTTCACTGCGCCAGACGGTGACGTTATTGAAAATGTGACTAACGTCACTCCTAAAATATACAATGTTCCCTCAAGCCTAATCAGTAGCGCGTTTAGTTATAGAATCATTTATAACGATTCTGGCACTTATACTTTAAGCAATCCAGGCGCCTCTAACTCGGTATGGATAGAAGTTACTTTGAATATGCTAGATGACAAGACTGCCCCTGTGTTGACAGATTTAATTATTAATTATGAGTAATGTTTAAAAAAGCAAATTTTTCTGTACTATAAAGTCACGTAGTTTTCATAAGGAGAAAATAAATGGCCACTTTTTACGTAGGACCTAGACCAGTTTTAAAGGGTAGAACCACTGCTGGAATGGTCAATCCATATACATCAATGACAGGAAAAGCTAAGGGCACGGGCACTTACTCTTTCTATCCGCTATATAGCACAAGCCATGTTTTAGATGGCGCTCCTGACAATCATTTTGATCCAGGCACTGGTCAGTTCCCTGGCAACAGATTCTTGTCACAATTATTAAATGGTACCACTCTGTATATTCATCCACTATCTGGAACTTTCCAAGATGGTGCCGGATATGTTGGTGCAAGATTTAAGCCACAGGAATTCAAAGGCTTAGCTGGAGCATCTGCATTCCCTTCAACGTTTGGCCATGCACAGAATAGAAGTAACGACTACGCCTTATATGATAACTACATATTCGACGGTGTGCCTTCCGCTAATGTTTTTGCCAACACTGGACACGCTCAGCGCACGGAAGCACAGGGAGCCCCCTCATCTTTCGGGTTCTTCCAACCAAATGAATTCAAGGGTGTTCCTAGTACCGTGGTGTTTACTAGTGGTTACGGTCAAGCAAATACTACTGGAGATTATGGTCGTGAAAAGGTTAAGGAATTCAACGGAGTCGCTTCTGCGAAAGCCCTCTAAAGTGTTTGGCACCCCGCTCATCTTAGAGAAAGATGATAAAAAAAGTGGGGTTATAGCTTGGGGCGGTTTAGCCTTTGGTATTATAGCGTATGATATATATGCTATAAAGTCCAAAAAGATCGAAACATTAACTAGAGCTTTTTGGAGACATACAGAGAATAAATTAACAGGAAGTATATTCACAGGAGTGTGGTTAGGTTTAACTTTTCATCTTCTTATAGAGAAGCTAATTAGAAAGAATTTTTCCGAAGGTAGGTACTATGAATAAATTACAAAAAGATATTTTAGAAAGAGCTATTTGGACAGCAGCGCAAGCTTTTATCGCTGTATACACGGTAGGTGGCGTTGATGAAATTAAGGCAGCAGCTACAGCCGCAGTTGCAGCTGCAATAAGTGTCGTTAAAGGTCTCGTTGCAACAAAAGTTGGCGATCCCGAAAGTGCAGCAACAATCAAATAATCCGTAATCTCATACAAGTCTCCAGTAACACATGCTATAATGATGTGTATGCAGGAAGTAAATACTATAAGCAGCCCCGCCTTAATGGCGGGGTTGTCTTATTCATGCCAGCCTTTTATACCTTTTAGTGTGTTTATCCGATTTTATGAAGGATTCTAAATGTCAATGAAAGAAATAGAAGAAGCCATTAGTAGCAATAGCCTTCCACTTTCTGTTGCAGAAAAGTACTTGAAACTGTACATAGCAGATATAAATTGGTCAGAACACATAGCTGCTCTGTGGAAAAACTCAATGAACAAATTTAGTAACGAAACTGAAGCAAAAGACCACATTAAACGAGCAGTAGCTTGCGCTACTATACTTCCTCTAGTGGAAAATACGCCCATACCAGACCCGCCTAGTAATCTATTATTTTGGTGTACTGCGTGGAAACAGTTCTACAGAGATGATTGGTTTAAGATATTTATAGATGTTCTAAAAGAAGATCTCGAAATATCTAAGAATAGAAATAAAATAATAACCCTTGGTATTGTAGAGCCAATTGATATAGCACCAATGACTAGGCAGGCTTATAACTGGCTATATGAGTCAGCAGTAAGTCACGACTGCATAAACGATAGTAATCGTGAGGATATTGAAAATAAATTTAAGAATATTGTCAAAGCCTATGGTGGAGCAGTAATATGTAATATGTTTGTAAATCATAAAGTATTTGTAAATAAAGTATTCAATTGGCGAAGTGGATACTTTTTTGAAAAGCAAATACACAAAGTGTATACATTAGATCAAATATGCAAGATAAAATCAACAGAGATAGCTAAAATAAACCCTAAATACATAAGAAAAATAGAAAATAAAATAGGAGCATAACAAATGGAAAATATTATTCTTTCAAAAGAATTCGTTAATTCATACGCAGATAAGAAAGCGCCTTGGGGCTTTAATGGTTTAGGGGAAATAGTCTATCGCAGAACTTATTCAAGAGATATTGAATCCCTTGGTCGCAAAGAATACTGGCATGAAACAATCGAACGCTGTATCAACGGTGCACAAGCAATTGGGGCGAATTACACGAAAGAAGAAGCCGAAAGATTATTTGATTACATCTTTAACCTTAAGGGTATTTTTGCTGGGCGCTGCTTGTGGCAATTAGGGACACCCTTGGTGGAAAAAATGAGTGGTGTTTCTTTAGTGAACTGTTGGATGACAACAATCTCAAAGGTTGAAGATTTTCAATTCCTAATGGATCATTTAATGGTTGGCGGTGGAGTCGGTTTTACAGTCGAAAGAGCTAGCGTCCACGATTTCCCTAAAGTACAAAATGTGGGATATGTTCGCCATGAAAAAACTAACGATGCTGACTTTATTGTAGGTGATTCACGCAATGGTTGGTCAGCTCTGCTTGGTAAAGTTCTTAAGAGTTACTTTGAAACTGGAGAATCTTTTACTTATAGCACTATTCTAGTTCGTGGATATGGCGCAACTCTCAAGACATTTGGGGGAACAGCATCAGGCCCTGAAGTTCTGATTGAGGGAATTCTAAATATATGCGACATTCTTAATGCTAGAGTTGGAAAGAAAATTCGTTCCATCGATGCCCTAGATATCGCTAACATAATAGGCAAAATAGTAGTAGCTGGCTCTGCTCGCCGTTCTGCTCAAATCGCCATTGGAGATCCTGATGACTTCCTCTTCTTAAAGGCTAAGAATTGGGGCAAGGGAGATATCCCAGCTTGGCGTGCAAACTCTAATAACTCAATCTACGCAGATTCATATGACGAAATAATTGATGAATTCTGGAAGGGTTATGATGGATCTGGTGAGCCGTATGGTTTGATTAACCGTAATTTAATTCGCAAGAATGGTAGACTTGGCGAAAAGGTCAATGACAATAAAGTTATTGGAACTAATCCATGTGGAGAAATTGGCCTAGAAGACGGCGAGCCTTGTAACTTAGCTGAGATTTTCTTACCTAATATTTCTTCTAAAGAAGAACTATTTGATGTTAGTGCACTTCTCTATAAGACGCAAAAAGCTATTACAACATTGGCTTACCCATACAAAAAGAGCCGAGATGTAATTGAGCGAAATAGAAGATTAGGTCAAGGCATTACTGGCTGGCTCCAAGCCACGGAAGAACAATTGTCTTGGGTTGACGACGCTTATAAAAATCTTAAAGCTGTTGACGAAAAGTGGTCAAATGAAATTAAAATTAATAAATCAATTAAATTAACAACGGTTAAGCCTAGTGGAACATTAAGTCTTCTAGCTGGAGTTACTCCCGGCATTCATCCTGCGTACGCGCAATATTATATTCGCCGTGTACGCATGGGAAGCAATGATCCATTGGTTAATTATTGTAGAGAAAAAGGTCATAAAGTTCAATACGATATTGGGCTAGATGGCAAGGAAAATCATACAATTTGTGTAGTGGAGTTCCCATGCGAAACGCCCGAACACGCTACCCTGGCAAAGGAACTGACTGCTATAGAGCAACTAGAATGGGTAGTTCGTGCCCAAACAAGTTGGGCAGACAATAATGTAAGTGTTACGGTATATTATCGTAAAGAAGAGCTTCCCGAAATTCAAGAGTGGATGAAAAAGAACTATAAAAATAAGGTAAAGTCAGTTTCATTCCTTCTTCATAGTGATCATGGTTTTATTATGGCTCCATATGAAGAAATTACATTGGATACATATAATAAGCTAAAGTCAAAAATTAAAGATGGAATCAATTTTGCCGACTCAAGCAATATAGATTTATTAGATAACCTTGAGTGTGAAGGCGGAGCTTGTCCGATTAAGTGACAAATACCATGCCTGAAAAAGAAGACTTTGACAATGAAGATTTTGAAAAAATATTTACTGAAATTGTTAGTTCAGATGAATTAAAAGATATGTCAGATCATTTTGAAAAAGATGTAAAGCTTGGATTAAAGGAACTCCTTTTAATCCAGCAATCGCTATCAGATGCTATGAGTCATATATCTGAAGTTTTAATAAATTCAGTTGATGGAGAAGAACAATTAATAACTAATGGAGATAACATTTACAGTAGTTTATTGTCTTCACTCTATAAAATATCTGAAGACTTTAACGAATGTATGATAGAATATTACTCTGATTTAGACATAGATGATGAAGGAGATGAAAATGGAATATGATTCAGTTAATGAACCTTCCATTAAAAAAGTTTTAGACAAAGGTTATGTAAGATTAGTGGATATGATGGGATCAGACCTTAGTGTGGCAAACGCCGCACGAGCATCTTTTGCAAAAGAATCAACTGAACTATCAGCGGCCGATGCAAGATTGATTGATTATTTAGCGAGAGAAAATCATATGTCGCCTTTCAGACATGCGTTTATGACATTTGAATTTAAGGCACCATTGATGGTTGCTCGCCAACATTGGAAGTATGTAATTGGTTCAGATCATACTATGGATTCTTGGAATGAATCTAGTAGAAGATATGTAACTTCTGAGCCTGAATTTTATATTCCCTTAAAAGAAGAGTGGAGACTGGCACCAGACAATAAGAAGCAGGGGTCTGGAGGACCTCTTGATCCCTGGACTGGAACATTGCTGTCTCAGCAATTGGAAGATTACATCCAGCAGGGTGAAGCTCTTTACAGCATGGCTATGCAAAATGGTGTGGCAGCTGAACAGGCAAGATTGTTTCTCCCGGCATACGGCATGTATGTCATATACAGATGGTCATGCAGCCTACAATCAGTAGCCCTATTCCTTAATCAACGCCTTGAAGAAGACTCTCAGAAAGAGATCCAAGACTACGCCCGCGCTGTCAAAGATTTAATTATTGATAAATTTCCTGTATCGATACCTTTGTTGACTGGTGTATCATGATAGTAGATGCAATTAGAGTAATTCTATTTGTAGTATTTATTAATTGGGCATTTACGATGCATTCTATGTCTCAATCTGCAACTAATACAAAGAATAGAAAAATAATAATTGCCATATCCATACTAGCTTCAGCGATAGCAGCTATATTAGTTCTATGACAGTTACAAGAAAAGATACCCAATACATGCAGATGTGTATTTCCGTGGCTAATATTTTTTCTACTTGTGGAAAAAGAAAATATTCAGCTGTCCTAGTAGATACACAGGGGCACATAGTCGGAGTCGGATATAACGGTGGACCTAAGGGAAAGCAGCACTGTGAAGACGGTGGATGCCCTAGATTAGCTGAGAAGTCACCTAGTGGATCAAATTATGATAACTGCATAGCAGTTCACGCTGAAGCTAATGCTCTTCTCCATTCGGATTATTCTAGTAGACCAGAAAACATATATATAAATGGTCCTCCATGTTTTTCTTGCGCTAAGCTAATAGCTAATTCAACAATAAAAAATGTCTATTACATATATGATGAATCCTATAAGGATTGGGATAATGTAAAGAAATTTTTATCAGAATGTTCAATCAATGTATTCGAGGTTAATAATGCCAGCGGCTAAACTAAATTATATGGTAGTATATAAAAATCATAGTCAAGTTTACGGATGTTCATCTAAGAAAATAGCACTTGATAGCCCTCCCCCCGAAGGGATGTCATTAGAAGATAAGAACATATTTTTCGTAACATTTGAACCAGACACTGATAATATCTGTTTATACAAAGTAAGTAATGAGCAAGAAAGTAATGACAAGGAAGAAAATGAGTAAGAAGAAAATCTCAGTTAAACTAAATGTAGGCGAAACTGCAATCGTCATCAATCATGAATTAGCTATGCACATAGCCGAAACATATGATTATTTAGCAACTGAACATCAAGATGAACATTCAGATTCATTTAGGGAAATAGCAGATCACATAAGATTTCAAGCTAATGAAAATCACTATGATGAATCAGATGATGAATATGAAGAATGGTAAAATTACTTTCTTGATTAGCTCTTTTATTTTGGGTGTTTCAATTGCTAGAAATAAATCTATGAATTCTTTAAAACCCAAGAAAAAAGATCCAACTGTATATCAATATAAAAATAGATTAAAAGAGTTTTATGACTCTGATATATTGTTTGATATAGAACAAGAATTCCTATCCTTAGTAGAATTCGGATTAAGTCCTACATCCGCTTTTGATGCGGTAATTGAATTTGGAGAAATAAATTGATAGACCTCTGCGTAATTAACTACAATACAAGATCATTACTGAATAGATTTTTAGATTGCCTTCATAGCGATTTGCATGAGACTGCTAAGGTCTGGAATCTATACATAGCAGATAACGGCTCACAAGATGATAGTGTTGATTGGTTGAAATATAATTATCAAAGATATAGAATTAATAAATTCTATGATAATGACAATATAGGATACTCTGGAGCCTGCAATCAATTAGCTGGAGAAGGATCATCCGATATAATCGCACTGTTAAATGCAGACGTATGGATGACTAGTGCGTCGATGGTAAGAGCTCAACAAATTTTTGATGAGAATCCAGATATTCATATTCTTGGTCCTAAGCAAAGAGATGAAAATGGATTAATAACGCATGCGGGAATTGTTGGCACTAATACATCTCCAGCTCATCGTGGTTGGAGACAAAGTGATTTTGACGACCAGCTCTATAAAGATAGAGTTCCATGTGTTACGGTCTCAGGCTCAGCCTACTTTATCCGCAGAGAAGTTTGGGACACATTAACAAATCATCCTAAGTATCAAGAGATGTATCCTGGAGCAACAGGCGCATTCCTCCCCACTCCCCACTATTACGAAGAGACGTGGTGTTCATATTTTGCAAGACATCTAGGCTATAATGTGGTGTATGATGGAACTGTTTCCATTGGCCATAGCTGGCACAAATCTTCACCGGTTGGTGGAGAAGCGGATTCTAAATTCAAAGAAAGTCAAGCAATATTTCGCAAAGCATGCGACTACATTGGAATAGAAAGAGATTAAAATGTCAGATAAATTAAATCCATGGATATATAACGCAGAAGTAAAAAAAGTTGTTGATGGCGATACATTTGATATTGTTATTGACTTAGGATTTGACACCCTGAAAAAGGGTAGAGTTCGTCTTTATGGAGTAAATACTCCCGAGAGTCGCACTACGAATCTCGAAGAAAAGAAAATGGGCTTAGCAGCAAAAGAATTTACTGATCAATGGTTAACAGCCGCTAGCCATAAGGTTAAGATAGAAACTATTATTGACAAGAATGAAAAGTATGGAAGAGTGCTAGCAAGAGTATGGAATCAAGCCGGAGAGTGCCTAAATGATGCTATAATAGCATCTGGTCTTGCTAGAGAATACTTTGGCGTAGGCGACAAAACATTCACCGAATTTAAAAAGGACTAAAGTGCAGACATTTCTACCATATGCAGACTTTCAAAAATCTGTAGAAGTATTAGATTATCGTCGTCTTGGAAAACAGCGCGTTGAGACATTTCAAGTTCTCAATATACTCTTAGAAAGAACACCAACAAAAGGCTGGAGAAATCATCCAGTAACACTGATGTGGACTGGCTATGAGTCTGCTTTAAAGTTGTATCAAAATATAACTATTTACGAATGGGTAAGTAGAGGATATAAAAATAACATGAGATATGAAGAAGTGAATCTTGATTCAGTAGTAATGCCAGCGTGGTTTGGCATTGAGGAATTCCATAGATCACATAGATCAAATCTTCTTCGTAAAGATTTTGGATATTATTCACAATATTTTGATGAACCAAATGATTTAGAATATTATTGGCCAGGAGTATCATATGCCGCTTAAAGTATTTCTTTCAGGAGCAATCGAAGGAGTTGAAGATTATGGTCGTTTTTGGCGCAAATCAGCAACTAGAGGATTGCACCTTGCTGGATATGATGTGTTAGATCCAACTACTATTGTTGGTGAAGGCTATGAAACGCCAGAAGAAATTGTTGAGAAAAATTTGTTCATGCAACGCAGAGCAGATATTATTCTGGTAGAATATATGTTACAAGATCGCGCATATATAGGTACTGATTTTGAGTTAGCTTGGGCTAAGTTTAATAATCAGCCAGCAGTAGTCTTTTGCTGTGACTCTAATAAGAATAGAGTTTACCTAAAGTATATGGCAACAAAACTTGCATCAACAATGCAAGATGCGATAGAATATATCGCAACCAATTATCCATCAAATTAATGAAAGGTAATACCAATGTCAGATAACAAGTTCAAGTATTTCACAGTGACTACAACTTCGCTCGTGAAGGCTAACAATAAAGCAGACGCAGAGAAGATTGCAACAAGCTCAAGCAATCGTCGCTCAACTCTTGGTGAGATGCTCTACAGAGAAGTAGACACTGAGCGAATCTCGGCTGCTGAGGCTCGTGAACAGATGGTCGACTGACCTTCGTCAATAAAGTCTCTAAGTAATTATTGGACAGAGATTGAGGGGGGTAAAACCCCCTCGATTTCATTTAAAGGTAAGGAAAAAAAAATGATCATTGCACAAATGATTGGTAGAAATGAATCTTCTAGATTTCTAGAAGATGTACTACAAAGATTATCAACTCAAGTTGATAAGATAATATTCACAGACGACTGCTCTACGGATGATACTGCTGAAATAGCAGCAAAATACGCTGAAGTTTTTCAAACCCCTGAACAATTATTTAATGTTCATGAAGGAAAATTGAGAGCATTTGCGTGGGGCAATTTAGAAAAGTTTGCCAGTGTTGGAGATTGGGTCGTAGCTATTGACTGCGATGAAAAACTTTATCACTCGGATGACGCGTCAATTAGGGACGTTTTGAATACATCTCCTTTTGATGTAGTTAATGTGCGCTTCTATCATATGTGGAACGAAACTCAATATAGAGTTGACAAATTATGGACACCAAATAATAGTACTAGAATATTTAGGTATGTAGAAAATGGTGGATTCAAAAATAGGCAACTAGCCTGCGGATCTGAGCCTACATATGTAGCAGACATGATCGCTAGAAAAAACTATTGGGTAGACTCTAAGCTCATAATGCAACATTTAGGTTACATTAGAGATGAAGATAAGATCTCTAAGCATCAGCGATATTCACAATTAGACGGTGGAGCTTTCCATCAATTAGACCATATCAATTCAATCATAGATGAAAAACCAGTTCTAATAAACTGGGGATCATTTGGAATTTAATAGGAGATAAAATGACATTTCTTAATCCAACAGATTCACTTAGAAATCTTACTTCGGCAATGGGTAAAAAAGAAAAGTTTAGTTACATTAATGTTCCTAAGTCTTCCATAGTTGCCTTAAGTAAGAACAGTGAGAATCCGTTTCCAGCTAATTTTGCTAAGAATATTATCTCTTCATTAAAGAACAATGATAAGAGAATCATGAAAGCAATTTCGCACACCCTAGTTTCTGACATTGAAAATGGAAGACACTTTAAAATTGGATTGAACAAAAACTTTGAGTATTACTACTCAAACGTATTCGAATACTTTTATCTAAATAACAAAGATGCATATAATTCAGTAATTGATTTCTATATTAGAAATACTCCAAAAGTTATTGTTACACTTCATGATAAGAAACTAGCTCAACGCCACTTTGGATTTGATACTCATATCATAAATATTCCCTACAATAATTACCATGAAAAGCTAGATAGCGTTTACGCTCAATTAGCCGAAATGGAAAAGGAAGTAGATTACTGCCTTTTGGATTGTGGTGTTTTTGGTTTAGCTTTGATGACTAAGATGTGGGATAATTTAAACATGTCCATAATTGATACTGGTAAAACTTTGTCATTGAGCAAGGCTGCATTTCATAACAGTACTAATGAAAGATAATTATAAAAAAATACAAGATGATGATATTGAATTCTTAATAGATCTTTTATTTGATACTAATTATTCAATAAATCAAATAGCAAAAGAACTTGACGTTCCAATATCTGAGATAAATAAAAAGATTAATTATCTTGGATTAAATTGGTTAAAAGATTCTAAGAAGAAAATGTCACGTGGTCAAACTGCTCTGACAATGATAATGAAGAAACTTTTGCCAGGAGAAGACGTAGTTAATGAATTTCATATTGGCGAGAAACTTCGACTAGATGTCTATTGCCCCTCGTATGGAATAGCTGCTGAATATCATGGCCGTCAACACTTCTTTTATACATCTAGATTTTTTGAATCAAAATATGAATTTGAAGAAGCGCAAAGAAGAGATATCATTAAGGCACAGTGGTGCAAGGATAATGGAATTGCGTTAATTGTTTTCCGCTATAATGACTCTTTAACTGAGAGCAGCGTGTATAATAGGATGCTGGAAGCTATTAGAAATAGTCCAGATAGCAAGAAAGATAATAATAAAGCAAGTATTACAACTTCTAATTATTATCAAGAAATGAAAAAGAAAAATTCAGAGTATAAAAAGAATCTTTACCGCAAACTAAAAGGCTCTAAAAATTAATGGCACTTGAAGATATAGAAGAATCACAAGAAACTCCACTAGAATACCAGGCATTCGCACTCTGCTTGAAAGAGCAAGGTGCGATATCCTATTTTGACGAGAATCTTTCACAAGATATAGTTGGTATGATTCATGGGGAAAAAGGAATCCATGAATTTTATGGTGCGCTCCTTGGTTTTTATCGAGCAACTAATTTAGACATAGTTGATCCAATAGCTTTTAAGTCATGGCTGTCTAGCGAGACAGATATCTATGACGCACTTGGCGGTTCTTCCGGCGTAGGTATAATGATAGATTATATTCTTAGTCTGGATTCTTCTACAAAAGAATCAGTTGTTGAATTAATAAAGCATAAAGCAAATAAGCGTAAACAAATTCTTAATCTTCAAGAACTTCAAATACTTATTAACAAAAAAGGTTTGAAATCACAAGAAGATATTAATCGAATTAATGATTTGACATCCTTAATTAAGGATCTTGAAAATCAAATTAAGTACGACCCCTTTAGTAAATTGACTACAGCTAATGACATTCTAAATAGAGCTGATCGTTTGCTGGACATACCTGATTTTGTGCCAACGCAATTTAAAGCCCTCAATAGGGCTATGGGGTACACAGATGAGGGTGGATTCTTTAAGGGCGCTGTACACGCAATTATTGCCCCCTCTGGCAAGGGTAAGAGTACCTTTGCTAAGTGCCTAGCTAATAATTGGCTGGATACTGGCTATAGAGTTTTATATGTAAACTTTGAAGAAGCCTTAGGTCACTGGGAGAGAATTCTTATGACCCAAATCATTGGTGAAAATGTTTATTCAGAAGCTCATAAATGGAGCGAAGAAAAGAAACAGTTTTATTTGGCTAAATTTAAATCAAAACTTGAAGAGTGGGGGGATAGATTGATGGTCCGCCATGATCCTGAAACTCCATATTTTGAAGATCTTGAATTTTGGTTAAGAGATTTGATAGGTCATACTGGAGACATGCCAGACGTAGTTATCATTGACACTATCCAATCTATGTTTACTCGTGGCAGTGGCAAAGGTAAGCCAAGATGGGGCGAGTTTGAAGAAATGATGGTTAGATTAGAAAAGCTTGCTAGAGATATGAACTGCGCCATGATCATCACAGCTCAAGAAAACTCAAACAGAATGAAAGAAAAAAGAGAAGTTGTTCAGCAGTCAGATACAGGTGGATCTTTGGCCATCCAGCAAAAGTGCGCAGTTACAATTTTCATCACAGAAAAACGTTTGGCTTCAAATGATGAAACAGAAGATGAAAATATAATGCAGCTTCAAATACCTAAGAACAGAATTACTGGTTCTGCATTTATGTATGATCCACCTTTAGTGAGATATAACGATGCAAAAAAAATCTATGAAGATTATGAAGTCATTAGTGATCAATCATACTCAGAGTCAACAGATCTTCAAGAACTATTAAGTGGAGAAGGTTTTGACTAATGCTAGAATTAAACGTAGAAGCAATTAAAGATTTTCAAACTTGTGAAAGATTATACGATTTTAGATATCGTGATAAACTTCCTGAAAAAGTATATTCAAGAGATATCTACACTGCTAAATTTGAATCAACTATTAAGAATATTATCTATTTCTTTTGGTTCAAAAAACAAGCAGGCATTAGTCCGTCTTATGCCTCGTTGTTAAATAGGTGGGAAAAATTATGGTTCCCAAAGAATGTAGATCATTACGATATAGCTACCGAACAACACGAGAGCATGTATGGAAATATGGCTAGCTTGACCACAAAGGCAGCAAGCATACTACTTACATTTCACGAAACTTATTCAGACGTAGATATGATTCCTCTAGCTATATCCGAAGAGTATATAGCAATTATCAACAAAGAAATTAAGATAGTAGACAAATTTGATTTAATAATTAGAAAAGATAATAAAAATTATGTAACAAAACTTCTTTTTAATTATAAGACTAATCATAGACACATGTATCAAGTTGATTTCTCTGCTATGTATATGGGATTTAAACTTCGTCATCCAAGTCGAGTTAATGAAACTAACTTTGGTTATATTGATCTAATGTCAAATAGTTTAGATTTTATAGAATATGAAATTAGTACAGAAGACATTGACTCTTTGGAATACTGGTGTGATACAATGTGTCATAAGGAAACTTTTGTCCCAAGAAGAGGATTAACAGCTTACTGCAAAAAGTGTCCGCACGATGACGCATGTTCTAAATGGATTGGATGGAAATAATGGGTAAGAGTATTTTAGATGATATTCTGAAAGAAGATACAAGTAATCAAATTACTCAAGAAGATGAATACTTGGCTCCCTTATTAGGAGAAATTGGACAGATAGATGATGAAGGAATCAAATCATTTGTCAGATCACTTTTGCTAAAAGCTAGTACATTTTGGGAAATACCATCTAGTTTTTCCGGGAGATATCATCCACCGGATGAACATGGCCCTGGTGGGAATGTGCTACATACTAAAAGAGTTGTTAGAGTTGCAGAAGTGATATCAGACTCCTATGCATTAAGCATAGAGGAAAGAGATCTTATAATTGCAGCATGCCTGCTACATGATATTACTAAGGGTATTCCATCTGAAGAAGTCGGGATGTTTCAGTATGATCCAATGCACCCCTACACTGTTAATAAATTTGTATCAGACTGCATTCGATATGACAAGGAATATGCCAATGACAGTCATTCATCTACGTTGTTTATTTCTGAAGAAAATGTGCAAAGCATCTTGAGACTAGTGAGATGTCATTTGGGTCCATGGTCACCAGTTCCAGAAACATATCCGATAACTTATATGGATTATATTGTGCATTTAGCTGACAATATAGCTAGTAAAGTGCATGTTATAATCGAGGATAGTCAATTGATCAATGACAGATGGACAAATGAATAGCAGAATATCAAAGAGAATTTATATTATTTCTATACTAGAAGACATAATTAAAGAATCAGTCTACTATAGAAATAATTCATTTAATTTGAAAAAAGAAAATCGTATTGTAATCGCCAGTATTTCCGATAAAGAGTCTAAGGCAAAGATACTATGATAATTCCAAATGATCCAGATAAGTTTTTGTCATCTTGGAAATACCTAGAGACAGCAAAGTATGTGCAAAGCTTGGGTAGAGTTATCCGTCAAAAAGACGGAGACAATACTCTATTTATAGAAGCAAAGGATAAAGAATTTTTTCGTCAACAGAATGGAAATATTGGCCTCTATACTTCTATCTGGCATTATAATTCCACTGATCTAGATAAAGCTATTAGATTAGGATCATTATATTTTGATATAGACAACAAAGATCCACATGAATCATATATTGATTGCATGAAGTTATATAATTATCTTATTAATTATATTCCAAAGTCTGCTGTACTGGTATATTTTACTGGTAAAAAAGGCTTTCATATAGAATGTGAAGCCATTACTCTAGGCATTAATCCATCCAATAATCTTCCTAATATTTTTAGATTCATAGCTTCAACTCTAAAAGATAAACTCAAGTTAGAATCACTAGATTTCAGTGTGTATGATGCTAGAAGAATGTGGCGCCTAGAAGGCAGTAAGCATCAAGATACAAATCTATATAAAAATTTAATACCAGAAGATACTCTCTCTCAGGGTATGGATAGAATAACTGATTATTGTACAGTGCCCTCTTCCAATGAAGTATCAGAACAGAACTTCAATGCCAAGGCCAATGAATGGTTTAGAGAATTTACCTATAATATGGAAATAGAAAAAGAAAAATCAAAAGATTTTATGGGCTATTTCAATAAGTATGGATCAACTGCATTTAAACAAGTGGATGTTAAAGAAAAAGAATTTACTCCTGACAAATTACTAAAAAGCTGTACATCAATAGCTAGACTCCAACAACAAGCTATTGAAAAAAAATATCTAGAACATGAGGCAAGACTATTCCTATGTTCAATTTTAACTTATAATGAAGAATCAATAAAATTTCTTCATGGTATCTTAAGTAATTGTTCAGACTATAATGTTGAAAAAACTAATAGTCATGTAAACGATTGGATAAAAAGAAGAGAATTGGGAATCGGCGGAAGACCATACACATGCGAAAGAGCTAATTCTGCGGGTGTTGGATGTGGAGAATGTTCGCTAGAGAAAAAAAATAAATGGGTAAAGATAGGGGACAAGTATGTTGAAACACAAGAGCAGTCTTCTCCATCTCCAGTGCGTTTTGCTTATAAACTAATGGATAAAGGAGGTGAACATGCCTGAGATAGAAAATACAGATGATGTTATTGGCGTCTGCTCTGAATGTAAATCAGATCAGCCCGAAAGATATATGTACAATAGTCCCTTCGCTCAAGAAGGTAAGCCAGTACCGTGCAAGTATTGCGGTGGAGTGGTAATTATTACATATCGCGAAGTAAGAGATAGCTCTTTAGAAGGTTCAGACAAGAGTAGAGGAATTTAATGAAGAATTGGACTAACCTCCATAACCATACAGTCTTTTCAATGTTAGACGGTCACGGTGACATAGAGCAGTACTTAACTAGAGCTAAGTCCTTAGGAATGAGAGGCTTAGCTACTACCGATCATGGAAACATACATTCATGGTTAGACTTCTATGACGCTGGAACTTCTATTGGGGTTAAGCCAATTCTTGGTTCAGAATTCTATCAAGCTAGAAAAACTAGATTTGATAGAGATCCCGAAGAAAGATCAGGACCATCACAAAATGAATGGGAGCAAAGAGGCCCTTACCATATAACTATTCTAGCCAAAAACAAAGTTGGTTATAATAATATTATTAAAATATCTTCTAGATCTTTCCTAGAAGGTTATTACGTAAAGCCACGCATTGATCATGATTTAATAGCAGAACATTCCGAAGGAATTATTGTTCTCTCCGGCTGCTTAAACAGTGAAGTTTGCCAAGCATTGTTAAGAGATGATTATGCCTTTGCTCTTGCATCAGCAAAAAAAATGCAAGATATTGTTGGCAAGGAAAACTACTTTATTGAAGTTCAAGATCATGGTCTTGGAGAACAGAAAAAAGTATTTAATCAACTAGTGCAAATAGCAGAAACTATCGGCGCAAAAGTGGTCCCAAGTGGCGATTGCCATTATGTCCACAAGAGTGATGCGAGATCCCATGACATTATGTTATGCGTAGCAACTAACGCAAATATACACACTCCAAATAGATTTTCATTTACTGGAGAAGAGTTTTATCTTCAATCGTATGATGAAATGTCATCTAAATTTAATCCAGACTGGTTAAAAAATAGCATGGATGTTTGTGACATGATTGATCTAAATCTTTCTTTTGGTGACATTCACTTCCCAGACTTCCCTATTCCAACTCTAGAAGCACCCATGGACTACTTTGATAGGTTAGCTTGGAGCGGCTTGAAGGAAAGATATGGTGACCCTCTACCTCCTCATATAGTGGATAGAGCTAATCACGAAATACGTGTCGTAAAAGAAATGGGATTTACTGAGTATTTCTTAGTCGTATCGGATCTAGTAAATTGGGCTAAGAATAATAATGTCAGAGTTGGTTGGGGAAGAGGTTCCGCAGCAGGCAGCATTCTCTCTTACGCATTTAAAATTACAAATCTAGATCCAATTAAATTCGGATTAATGTTTGAACGATTTCTTGTTGAAGGTAGAAAATCAATGCCTGACATTGACCTTGACTTTGATGATAGATATCGTGATGAAGTAATCAACTATGCCAGAACTAAATATGGATCTGACCACGTTGCCCATATCTGTACGTTCAATAAGACGGGTGCCAGACAATCTATTCGAGACGCCGCCAGAGCCCTAGGTTATGATTTTGCTGGAGGAGACGTAGTGGCCAAACTTGTTCCTCCGCCAGTATTAGGTATCTCAAAAAACCTTTCAGAGTGCATGGAGGTTGAAGAATTTAAGCAGCTATATGATAAAGACTCAGACGCTAAGACTATTGTAGACACAGCATTCGGTCTAGAGGGCCTGGTGAGACAGACTGGCATACATGCTGCTGGTATAGTCATATCTAGAGATGCACTAACCGAATATCTCCCCATCATGCGAAAGGGTGTAGATAATCCAATCATTACACAATGGGATATGGGTAGGGTTGAGCAGTGTGGCCTTTTGAAAATTGACTTTCTTGGATTAAGAAACCTTGGGGTTATTGATTCCTGTATTAAGTTAGTGCATAAGCGCAAAGGTGAACTTATTGATGTTGATAAAATTCCGCTTGACGACGCAAAAACTTATGATGAGTTATGTAAAGGTAACTGTGCTGGAGTCTTTCAACTTGAATCATCAGGGATGAGACAGCTTATGATGCAGCTACAGCCACGCAATGTAGAAGATATCATGGCATTAATTTCATTATATAGACCAGGTCCAATGGGCTCTGGAATGGATAAGGAATATATTGATCGCAAACACGGTCGTAGTCAAATCAAATACGAGCATCCCAAGTTAGCTAAGGTGTTGGCACCATCTCTGGGAATCATGCTGTATCAGGAAGACGTCTTAGGAGTAGCTAGAGAGCTGGCAGGATTTACCTCCGCAGAAGCTGATGATTTAAGAAAAGTTATTGGTAAAAAATTAATGGATAAAATTGCCAAGATGCGATCTATGTTTGTCGAGGGATGTGTTCGAACATCTGATATGTCAGAAACTTTAGCTAATAAAATTTTCTCAGATATTGAATACTTTGGTGGATATGGATTCAACAGAGCACACGCCGCAAGCTATGCTATGATTAGTTATGTCACTGCTTATCTTAAGTCGAATCATCCAACAGAATATATGGCAGGACTCATGTCATCAGTAGTTGGAAATAAAGAAAAGCAAGCATTCTATTTATCGGACTGTAGAAAATTAAATATAGAAGTGTCCCCACCATCAATTAATAAATCTGGGATTGACTTTGAAGTAGTAGGAGATAGATCAATCGTATTTGGACTTTCTGCTGTAAGTGGCATTGGGCAATCGATAGCTGATGCAATAGTCAACTGCAGAAACACTGAAGAGCCATACACAAGCATTGTGGACTTCCTCAGAAGATGCGATCCGGTAATCCTGAAGAAGAGTACGTTGGAACATTTAGCAGCCGCAGGGGCATTTGATGAATTAGTGAATATAGATTTAGGAGAATATCCTAGACTACAAGAAATAGAAATGCTAGAAAAAGAAAAAGAAGAACTTGGAATATATGTAACCAGTCATCCTATTATGGGAATATGGGACATACTTTCTAAAAAAGTTGATTGCGAAATAATTGAATTATCTGAGTATCAAGTCGGATCAAATATAAAAGTCGGGGGAATAATTACAGCCTCGAAAAAGATAATGACCAAAAAGGGTCAGAAGATGTTCAAAATATCAATAGAAGATATTTCTTCAGATGTTGAAGTAATCATCTTTCCCAACAATGCAAAAAATATAGCGGACGATTACTTTAATAAGGGTGATGTAGTAATTATATCTGGAACCTTAAATAAAGAGGGCGACGAAGAAAACTCCACATGTAAGTTATTTTTCTCATCATGCGAAAAGGTAGATGCCCACCTATTTGCCACAGGTAAGGCAATAATTTTTAATGTAAAAAAGAATATATCCACTTCGACTATAGATAAGATTTATGATATAATTGATTCGTCACGAGGTGATCGTCCTGTATTCTTACAGATATTGGACGGTAAACATAAATTTATTTACAAATACAAGATAGAGGCATCCCCTAAAGTGGAAGATGCGATTAGACAATTAATTGAATTGGAGCAATAAATGTCAGCAGATAGACCTTCAGTTAACCCTACAGATAGATGGTGCTGGGTGTTTTGCCCGTCATGCAATAGGTGTCAAGATAAAGGAAGATATACAAAATGTAATGGGTGCTCAGGTCGATACGATCCGGAACTTATTATCAAAGCAGACAGTGAAGATTTCTGTGATTGCAAGAATGGAACTCTGAGATGGAAAACCCAGCAGGGTAGACTTGTTATGACTAAGTTTAAATCCAATCCATTTAAGAGCCAAGTTAAGTATGAAAAGAAATCAGATGATGAACGCGATTGGGACTCATATGTCAAAGATATGAGAGAAAAATTAAATGATCCTAATTGGGATCCCATAACTTATTACGAGGATTAAAAATGAGCCAGAACTTTCCAGCAGTTGTTGAAAAAGGTAATATTAAATTAACAGAATACACTGATTCAACTTACAATTATGATGACAAATTATTCCTACAGTGCACCTGTGTTGGATTCTATCTAACGCAGAAAGAATTAAAAGACCTATACACAGTTGTGAGTTATTATCTGAATGCAGATGATATTACTGAAGTTAAAGTATCCATAGGGGGCGAAGATGTGGCCCTATGAAGAAGATGATCATATGGAAATAGGTGAAAGTGGTTGGGTGGCAATCGGCCAGGGCGCTTATATAAATAAACTCAACAATCACACTATAGATGAAATTGGAAGAGAATTCGATGAAAATGGTCGACTAATATACGATCCCAATGAAGAACAGTAGGAATATTTTTGAGTTCTATATTAATTAAAAATTATGATAGCTTAAGTGATTTAGAAAAATTAAGTTTAGTAGATTTTTCATATTCTAGAATAGATACGTACGACCAATGTCCATCAAGATATTTCTATTCTTATATCAAGAAAGAACCAAGACAGTTCAACGCACCGGCAGCTCTTGGAAACATTGTCCATGCAGTTCTTGAAAATACTTTAGAAAATAATAAAGTTTTAGATTTAAAGGAACTTCAGGAAGAATATAAAAATAATATTCCTATTTGGGATCCAAATCAAGAAATAACTCCAGATCTTATTTCAGTTGGATCAATTATATTAAATGAATTCTACGATCAAAATGTAGATAAAGAATTCTCTATATATGATAAAGAAATGTCTTTCTCTTATATTATAGGGTCATATAAAATAATTGGCTTTATAGATAGGGTGGACATTATTGGCGATAGAGTTAACATAACAGACTATAAAACTGGTAAATGGGAAGTTGCACAGAAACACGTGCACTCAAATTTGCAACTCGGTATATACGCCCTTGCACTTCATAATATATTTCCAGAAAAAGAAATCTATGCTGAGTTGTATTATTTAAGATCTGGAAAAAGAAAAGGTCATCTTTTTACTGAAGAAGATATTGAAGAAGTTAAGAATAAACTGATTGATACTATTCAAAAAATAATGGTTGATCAAAATTTTACTCCTACTGCCAATAGCAGAGTGTGCTCTTACTGTGATCACGCCAAATCAGGTGCTTGTCCAACCGGTGTTTACAGAAATAAAAACAATAGTTACAGAAAATAGAAAAGGGGCTGGTTTCCCAGCCCCAATTCTATACGTAGTTTTTAAAAAGAATCAGAAAGTTGAATCTGAATCGATAGCAAAATCGAAATCATTGAACTCTGTGACTACCTTGACGGCATCGCCGTAGTCATAACCGAGGTCTACAACCAAGTCCTCGATAATCTCGTTGTCGATGGTTTCAATTGCTGTGTTGATGATGTGTGTTAATGTGTTCATGGTGATTAGTATACTTCCTTCTTAGTGGTAATGCAAGTCGTTTTGCATATTTTTATTTTTTAGTGTATAATATATATACGCTTACAGGCATTAAGGATATCATAATGGAACTACATGTTGTCAAGGCAGAAGACTTTTTTTTGGAAAAATCTTCTTTTAAAAAACAACCTAATTTGAATAACATCAGAAACAGGCAGATCGATAAAGTAATCCTAGAGGATGATGGGGTCTTCACAAGAAAAAAGGGTAACGCGTACCAATACACTAAGACTGGATTCAGGAAAGATATAGAACTTAATGTTAGATCCAGCTGGGAAGCTAACTTTGTTAGAATCCTAAATATCTATAAAATAGAATTTAAATTTGAGCCTACTGTTTTTTCTTTCCCAATAAAAAGGGGAACAAAGGGTTATACTCCTGACTTTTTTCTAGAACGAAATGGTGAATGGGTAGAGATTAAAGGCTATCTAGATGATAAAAGTAAAATTAAATTAAAAAGATTTAAAAGGTATTATCCTGATGAATTCAAAAAAATGACATGCGTCATAAGTAAGTACTCAAACGACGCAAAGAATTTTATGGCTGAGATAGAAGTTCCTCAAATTGTCTTCTACGAAGACATAAAGGTTTTTTATAGTCAGTACATAGTTAACTGGGAAGGTAAAAAATGACAGCTTACAAGGAGCAATATTACTCTTTAGAAGAGAATGAAATGCAAGACCTAATCGCTAAGGCCAAAAAGGGTTCAGCAAAAGCACAAGAAGAATTATTAAAGGTATTCAGTAATTTTTTAACTAAATATATTTCACTATTATATTATGGAAAGTTCAACCTGAATGACTATGACATACGAAGGTTTATCTCTTTATTTATCAAAGATTCTGGCACAAGGTTTGCCCTAATGAAGAATAAAATAAATGGATCTAACATGCGAGTGATAAATGAATGCATGAGAGGTATTCATTATATGGCAAAAAGATATGGCGACGAGGAGGATATTAGACAGACAGTATATATGACCTTCTTTCAATGCATAGGAAGATACGAAAGGAAGGATTCAGCTAAAGGTCCAATTCCCTTTAGTGGTTTCTTATATAGCTATTTCTTTTATTTGTTAAAAAAGAACGTAGATACATTTCTTATTGATCAATTAGGCAGGAAGACATTCCCATTATTGGACGACGATGCCACTAATGATGAGGGCGATGAGAACTATGTAATTGGTTTTAAGGCAGATCCAGTGGAGTATAGTATGGAGCAGTTATTAGCTGCAGATAAAATTGATGAATTTTGGGTCTTAGGCGAGAAAAACATTGCGCCATTTGATAGACTAACAGTGCAAGAAAGACAACTTTTAAAATGGAGATACGTAGATGGTCAACGATCCAGTGAAATATCTCAGAAAGTTAATGAACATCCAAATACAGTTAGAGAGCATTTATCTAAGATTAAAAATAAAGTAAAAGATTTAATTATAGAAAATGATCTCAGTGAATACGCAATGCTAATCAATATGGAGAAGAATTAATGAACCTACAATCAATGGAAAAACTGCAAGAGCTATTGCAGAATTTTCTTGGACCTCAATTAAAAGAGGTTATCGAAGCATACGCTGACGTAGAAAAAAGTAGTAAATATTTTGTAGAAATTCCAGAGGTCGACATTATAGATCTAGGCATAGAGACTATTGCATCGCTAGTTGCCCGCACGTCTAATGTCTATGGTAGAGCAGCGCGCTTTGCTGGAATGTCTAGAGCACAATATAAGATTATAGAAGGTAATTATAAAAGAGTCTATAAATCAAATAGAGCTGGAAAGAATGAAGCTGAAAGAGAAGCTTCAGCCATGGCAGCAGCGGAGTCACAGCACACTGAAATGATTACCTGTGAGGCAATCATGAGTCTAGCTGAATCAATGGAAACGTCAGCTAGAATAGCATCAGAATCAGCTAGAAAGCTAATGGACAAAATGCAGTCCATGCAAGTAGCTGCGTTTAGAGAAGAAAAAGGTTCCTATTTGGAATCGGATTTTAGTACCTACTAAAGGACAAGAAATATGTTTATCGGTCATTACAAAAGTGTGAATACATCTGAAGAATTTTATTCCACAGAAAAAGAAGATCTTAATTTTCCAACACAGGTTGAATATAAAAGTAATAAATATCTATTAACAAAAACAATTCAAATATCATCAAGTCTTAAAAAAAATCTAACAGAAGTAGCAAAAAGATTTAATATAGATTATGATGTAAAGGTTGATTGAAAAAAGTGTTTAAGTTTTTAAGATTGGCTTTTTATTTATGAACATAGAAGTATTTTGTGACGGAGCATCTAGAGGGCAGGGTCAAAAGAAAATCGGAGAAGCTGCCTGTTCTGTCGTTGTTTATCGCAACAGAAAAAAGATAGCACAGTTTGCCAGAGGATTAGGTCCTAGAACTAATAATGAAGCAGAATATGAAGCTGTAATAGCAGGACTGCTGATATGTTCTATGGCTGATCTTATAGACCCAATTATATATACAGACTCAGCTGTTGTGGCTAATCAGGTTAACGGTAAGTGGAAATGCAAGAGTGCAGCCCTAATCCCATTACTGATGACTATTGAGGAAATCAGAGATGAATTTAATTTTCGGGTTATTCAAGTTAAAAGAACATTTGTTTGGGAACCAGACGCCTTGGCAAATAAATTTTTAGATGAATTAGAAGTAAGAAAAGAGAAAATAAATAGGATATGAATGGTATAATATGGATATGATTAAAGATAAAAAATTTTATAAAGATTATCCGATAGTTATTGGCCTAGCAGGTAAGGCAGCGACTGGGAAAACATCAGTTGCAGAAAAGATAGTCCCTAAAGCAGAAGTCAGTCCTGTGTCAAATCACGTTAAATGGGATCATTTGTTTTTTGCACTACCATTATATGAGTTGGCATCTATAAGAAAAAACTCATTGGGTTTTAGGCAGAAAGATCGTCAGTTATTTTCTATCCATGAGGTTGTGTATGACATTTTTGGCTCTAATGCCTTAGGCACTATTCCTGATTATGATATGTTTTGCCAGCTAGTGAAAGATATCTATAATCTACCCATAGAGCCTGAAGGCTATAAGCCAAGATCTTTCCTACAAAAGGCAGGAGACTTGTGTAGGGCATACGATGAAGACTGCTTTTCTAAGTGGGGCATACTAAAAGCTAATAAATTATTTAGATCCCATATGAGAACTCCAGAGTTTGAGGATCAAGATATGCCGATGGCTATCATTATCTCTGATGTTAGATTTGAGAATGAAGCTAAGAAAATACTTGATCAACCCAATGGATTAATCATTTGCTACGAAGCGTCTGATGAGATTAGAAATGAAAGAATGATGCGTAGAGACGGACATGCCATGACTCCCGAGCAAATGAATCATAGATCAGAACAAGAAATTGATTTGATAAAAGAAAAAGCCTCTGCTATAATTAACACCGACAACTTAAACATAGCGGAACAAGCATTAGCTACTACAAATTTAGTTCAAACTTTTACGGACGTGTATGCCTAAGATATCAAAAACAGCAATGGAGCAGTCATTAGACTCTCCCATAGATCAGGTGGTGAATATTTTGAGTTCAGAAATATCTATTTCAACTAATCCAGTATTTATATGTGGAGTAAATAGAAAAATTAACATTGGTAATTTTGAGAATATCGACGTATACGCAGGTATTACTTTGCCATTGAATGAAGTTTCTTTGGAAGATAAAGATAAGTTAACTGAAATGATCGAAGCTGCAGCTTCATATGGCTTTTCAATTGTTTCAAAAGAAACAGGCGAAAGATATCAGTTAATTAAAGAATCACAACAAGGAAAATAATAAACAATAGTTAGCTAACAAATATTGAAAAGGATAAAAAATAATGATGAAACTAATTAGAAAAATAGCAAGAAAAATTCTATTTAAAAAGAAAACAAAAATTGGTGGATATGACTTAGATGATAAAACTAATGTCAAGGAAGACGAGCCGATTATTTGGATGACTCCAACCACGTCGGTTAATTCAACCCCTAAAGATATAAAAATTACACCCGCTAATCCAGCGGATAAGACCGTCAGCCCTACTACTGTAGCTAAGAAGCCAGGTAGACCAAAGGGACAAGTGTCCAAGAATCATGGTGGCACTAAGCCTGCAAAAAAGGTTGCACCAAAAAGTAATCCAAATAAAAAATAACACAACTAAATCGTCTTTAATAGACTAGTTATATAGGGTTTTTACACTACTATATAACTAGTCTATTATTTTAAGGTGGGTCATTATGGCTAAGGATAAAGGTTGGGGAAGCAAGACTTCTTCAGACAACAATTATTATAAATTATTGAAAGATTCAGTAATGAACGTTATCGATACTCCACGTAAAGGTGGACATTATTCAAGTCAGTGGACGGCTTACAAGAATAAAAAGTAACCATGGCAATAAAGAAATTTGTCTATATAAGTGGACCTAGAATGGGAACCAGCAACCAAAACAGTGGTGGTCCCGTTATATCTAAAGCGCCAAAGAAAAAGAAAAAAAAGAAATAACTTTATCTTATTTAGTCAGGAACAACAATGCCCACAAAAAAAGATTCACGTCTATCTAAAGCTGGGGTTACTGGCTATAATAAACCCAAGCGTACACCCAGTCACCCTACTAAGTCACATGTAGTTGTGGCTAAGTCTGGAAATCAAGTTAAGACTATCCGCTTTGGACAGCAGGGTGTATCTGGTTCCCCCGCAAAGAAGGGTGAATCTTCTTCTGACGCAGCTAGAAGAAAGTCCTTTAAGGCAAGGCACGCAGCCAACATTGCCAAGGGCAAGCTGTCTGCAGCCTTCTGGGCCAATAAAGTGAAGTGGTGACTTATGTCAGCTTTCTGGTCTACAATAATTTCAGCTGTAATTTTGGGGCCACTAGTTGTTCTCATCCAGAGAAGTCGTAAAGAAAATAAAAATGATCATAACACAGTAGCTTCTGTCTTACTAGAGGTTAAAGACCAAATCATTGACCTCCACTTAAAGATAGATCATGTAGATGAGCAGGTCGACAAAGTTGATGACCAAATGCAGGGTCACATGATGTGGCATTACAAGAAATCTACTGAAGGAAAGAAGAAAGTAGAGGGGGTGTAATTATGGCAATGATGAAAAAGAAAGCTACGGGTTCCAAGAAAATGGGTGCTCCGAAAAAAATGAACGGCTCAAAGAAAATGAGTGGTTCTAAGAAAATGGGCGGAAATAAAATGTACTGAAATTAATTTTCAGTCTTAGTTTAAGACAAAGGAATAAAATTATGGCAATGATGAAAAAGAAAGCAGCTGCACCTAAGAAGACAGCTTCAAAAAAGACAGCTGGTCTTACAGCGGCACAAAAGAAACTTCCACCTTTTATCCAGGCTGCAATAGCTAAGAAAAAGAAGAAGATGTAATTTAATCACTTCGATTAAAAAGGGCTATGGCTACATGTCATAGCCCTTTTTTTATTTGTGCCATTACTATATCTCCTGCGGACAATTTAGACAGATTGAGGGAGATATGTCAAAAATTAAATATATTATATTAGCTATTCTTTTTTTAGGTGCACCAACAGTAGCCTTAGCAGATACAATTTCTAGTACTGATTTTGAAATCGGAACATTAAATGGGTGGAACAAAAGCCCAGTATCAGGCACTAGTGCACTCACGACCATCACACAGGAAGGCTCTGGTGTCAATATTGCGACTGGAAGCATTTCATTCAGCGCACCTTCACATAACGCTGTTGGTAGTCCGACCCTAGGCAATGGTCAACCCAACCCGTATTATGCGCCAGCAGTCGTTCCGACCACTTGGACGTTCTCTCCATATGGCACATACGCAGCCTCATTGCAGCCGAACGGCGCTCCTACATTTGACAATGCGACTAGTGCTTTAGGTCTGACGCCAACTCAGAATACCGCAATAAAGACGCTCCTAACTCAGCAACAGCAAGCATCAGGTTTGGGTGACCCAAACCCGACAAATGCGGCATGGATAACTAAAGAAGTTACGCTAGATGCAGGTGTGACCTATACGATGTCCTGGAACTATATCGGAACAGACTATGTTCCATTCAATGATGGTTCTATTACATCGCTTGTTTACACCGGAACTGGAACAGCACCACAAATCACCGTGAATAATGGTGTGGGCAACTACGCCTTACTCGGGTTTACCAACCCTGGGACTGGCGACTATTCAACTGGAACATATGGTTCAACCGGTTGGCAAGTATCTACCTATAAAGTTTCAACTACAGGAACATACCTCCTGGGTTTTGCAGTTTTTAATCTTGGTGATACCGGACTTTCTCCAGTCCTGCTAGTTGATAGCCAACCAGGTAACACTGTAAAAAATGGTCAACCATTTGGTGCTGTTGTTCCCAATAACCCGAATGCTCCCGTAGTAACTACGGTACCTCCCACTACTGTATTGCCGACAACAACGACAACTACTACAACAACTGTTGCGCCAACTACTACCACAACGACCACGACCACCTTGGCACCAACTACAACGACGACGACAACCACCACCACTACTACACAGGCGCCTACGACTACCACAGAAACTCCAGCAACAATTGTAGAGCCAACTACACCAACTCAACCTCCGGCTCAAATCGATTCACCCACAACATCTATACCTATTATTGCAGAACTTCCGATTACTGGCAATGGTCATTCTTCATCTATGGCAATTGCTAGTATTATGATTACTATAGGTGTATCAATATTTATGTTTAATCGAAAGACTAGAAACTATGGCAAAGCCAGCTGATAAAAAATGGATTCAAAAAGCCATTAAAAGACCTGGAGCTTTCACTGCCAAAGCTAAAAAAGCTGGCAAAACTCCAGCAGGCTTTGCTACGGCAGTTACTAAAAATCCAGGTAAGTACAGCAAATTAACTGTACAACAGGCAAATTTTGCGAAGACTTTAAAAAAGATTACTAATAAAAATAAGAAAAAATGAAAAAGAATAGACCCTATACTGGTACAAGTGATGTAAAAGTTGGCAAACAAAAATCTAGGCCTGGAGTGCGAGCTCTCTATGATCGAATTTGCTATTATTTTCAAATGCAACCTCTTGGTACACTCAATACTAACATAAAGTCTGTGCATTATACGGGTAGAGCTTTTGATGTTGGCCCTATAGTTCCAGCAGATGGTGATTTTAGATATCTAAATATAAATTTGTTAAGATTTTTATCAGGTGTTCCAGATAGTTTGGGCATAGAAGAAATACATGATTACTGTGGAGTATATGTTCCAGGAACTAAAACACCAGCTATTCCATATTTTGTACGCCCTACTTCTGATCCTCCAGAAATATATACGGAAAGAAATATGTTTGGAGCTGGCTATCGATGTGACAGACAAGCCAATAAGCCTCCAGTAGAAGGAGCAGAAAATTTTTATGGGTGGAAAATTTGGGACGCGAGTGCCCATCTAGCTCACGGTGGGAAAACCATTGGAGCTAGTCATATACATATAGAGGTAAGTCCTGCAATGGCAGACAACGGATCTTTAATGATATCAAACTTTAATAAAGCTTTTAAAACTTTTAGGTTTATAAATGGTGGCTGGCCAAGTTTCAAATAAGACATTACTATTATATTAAATAAGAAAATAGGAGATTAATACATGAGTCAATACCCTTACATAAAACTAGTTGTTCCAACTGCCCTTAAGCAATACAAGAATGGCCAATTAGCGGAAAGCGTCCTCGCTTCAGTAAAAACTGGAGGAAAAATGTATGCACCAGTCGCAGCACAATTTAATAAGATGTACGACGCTGCGTTAGCTGCTGGTTTTAAGCTTAAAAACGTTGGAGATTACCGCTCATTCCAGGGTCAGTTGTCAATGTTTATGGATCGCTATGTAACAACTGACACTGGCACTGGTGTTACTCGTCAATATGAGGGTAAGACTTGGTGGTTGAAGAAGGGCAAAGCTCCCTCAGCTGCCCCAGACCCAACTGGCCTTAAGGGTTCCAATCACGGCTGGGGACTAGCAATTGACCTTGGCTATGACGCCAATGGCAAACTCACCTCAATGGGTGGAAAATGTTTTGAGTGGATGTGCGCCAATGCACCAAAGTATGGTTTCTACCTACAAGGTAATAACGCAGCCTCTAAAGAATTCGAAGCTTGGCACTGGCAGTATGCACTAGGTGACGCTTCGCCTGATGGTTCCGTGCAGGCGCCAGTTGAAGCTCTGAAGCCCTCTGGAGGCTCCGTAGAGGCTGGCCCCATGAACTTTGAGTACCCTGGTACTCCAGTCGGTCTTGGGTCAAAGGGAGTATCAGCTTCTCTTGTCCAAGCAATGATTGGAGCAAAAGCTGATGGTGATTTCGGACCCAAGTCTGTCGCCTCGCTTAAGGCATGGCAGACTGCTAATGGCTTAACCGCCGATGGCTCTGTGGGTCCTGTTACTTGGAAGAAGATGTTTGGCTGATGCGTAAAGTAATTTTACTATTAGCAGCTGTGTTAGGTGCATTTTGCATGGGATTATTAAGCGGATGTAACGATTCATATAGGTACCCATGTCAGGATCCAGCTAATTGGGAGAGTGCGGATTGTAAGCCACCAATTTGTACAGCTTCTGGAACATGTCCAGAAGATATATATGGGAGCGTTCCTCAATGAATGAAAAGAAAAGATATACAAATAGTGAAATAAAAGCTCGTATGGTTTTATTTGTGGGTGCGACTTTAGCATTTACATTTACGGTTATTGTTTGTGGAGTTATGTATGCTTTAGTATTCGTTACTCAGCCGATTGACCAACAGAGTCCCAATGACAAAGCTTTTATTGATTCCTTGTTAGTTCCAATAGTTCTATTCCTTTCCGGATGTTTGTCAGGAGTTCTCGCAGCAAACGGTTTGAAGGACAAGGAAACAAAGCCTACAGATAGCGGATATCAGATTTACGATCAAGATAGAAGCTAATTATGACAGCCAAAAAAGCATCTGATAAAATTAAAAAAGAAATTGAAAAAGATAAAAAAAACAAAGGTCAGTTTTATAAAGATGATTATGAAAAAAATTTAAAGAAAAGAAAAAAGTAATGGCAGAGAAAAGAAATGTTCCAAAGAATCCAAAGCTATGGAGTCAAGCTAAGTCACAAGCAAAATCAAAGTTTGATGTCTATCCCTCAGCATATGCAAATGCTTGGGCGGCTAAAAAATACAAAGCAATGGGCGGGTCGTGGAAAACTACTTCAGCTCCCAGAAAAAAGAAATGATATAATATGGCTGGCCCAAAAGGTGTAGGCTTAACTAAATGGTTTAATCAAAAATGGGTTAACATTGGTGCACCTAAGAAGAATGGTAAGTGGCAACCCTGTGGAACCTCTGGTAAGGGTGGCGGATACGCCAAGTGTTTACCAGTAGCAAAAGCAAATGCACTTTCGCCCGCGCAAAGAAAGAGTGCAGTACAAAGAAAAAGAGCACAAGGCACGCCAGTCAAAGGGGCTAAAGGGCAAGCTCCAAGAAATGTATCAACTCTTAAGAAGAAAAAATAATGGATGATATGACCTTTGCTGGTTTTATGCCAGCAATGAAAAATATAGAAATTACTCCACCGACTTCAATGATAACAACAGATGGCGGATTAATCAGTGGTCATGTGATAAAATTAACGTTTGGAGATAATCAAGAAATGATTTTCAGCACTACCGAAGAACAACTACAGAAATTATTCTTTTTAATTTTAAAAACAGTTAATAAATAAATTACTATTATAAAGTGGTGGTGTGGTGTGACTTTAGAGAGCACTGCACCACCATTTGTGTTATAATGATTACAGCGATTAAATACATAAGCCAGACTGAAACAGGTACATATGGCAAAGATACTTTATTATGATATAGAAACTGCACCAAACTTGAGTTATGTTTGGGGTCACTTTGAACAGAATGTCATTGAGCATGAGCGCGAATGGTATTTATTGTGTGTCTCCTATAGATGGGAACACGAAAGTAAAACACAAGTTTGTGCGCTAGTAGATTTTCCAGACACTTATGCAAAGGATCCAGAAAATGACTTGCATGTTGCAAAAAAGCTATGGGATCTTTTAGATGAGGCAGATATTGTTATTGCCCATAATGGAGATAGATTTGATATGCGTAAAGCAAATGCAAGATTTGTTTACCACAATCTAGGACCGGTCTCGCCAGTAAAACAAATTGATACATTAAAATCTGCCAGAAGATACTTTATGTTCAATAGCAATAAGCTAGATAACTTAGGTAAGCACTTGGGCGTAGGTGCCAAGGTGGATACGGGCGGCTTTGCTACATGGGCTGGATGCATGCGTGGAGACATGAAGGCATGGAAGACTATGACAAAGTATGCCAAACAAGACGTTGACTTGTTGCGTAATGTCTATATGAAACTGAGACCATGGATGGCTAATCATCCAAATCTTAATGTATATTCAGGAGAAAGCTCTTGTCCAATATGTGAATCAGAAGATCTTCAACGTCGTGGACAACGATACACTCAAGTAGCAACGTACCAACAGTGGTACTGCAACTCATGCGGAGCATGGAGTAGAACTAGAATGTCAGAAGATGTGGAAAAACCTGGTATAGTTTCCTAATAAATTTAGGAGAGGTGCCAGAGTTCGGTTGAATGGAACATCCTGCTAAGATGTCGACGTTTGAAAAAATGTCCGTGGGTTCAAATCCCACCCTCTCCGCCAAATACTATTTTTAAAGAAGGAAGTATGAAAGTTCTTATATTAGGTGCTGGCGGTGTTGTCGGTCAGCATATGAAAATTAATGAGCCAAAAGATGTTGAAGTAATTTATTCAAGAAAGACTTCTAGTCCCGGATGGTATGGGATAGATGTTGATCATCAAGATGTTCGGAAAGATTTAGACATTATAAATCCAGATGTAATTATCAATTTAGCTGGAGAGAATAGAGTTGATGTAGTTGAATCGGATCCACAAAAATATGTAAGCGTAAATGTTGATTTAGTTAAAACATTATGCACATGGGTAACGAAGAATAATAAGTACTTGATACAAGGAAGTACTCAGGGTATTTTTAGCGGAGATAACTCATGCTACAATACTACTGATATAGCGCATCCTCTAACTCATTATGGAAAACAAAAACTAACTGCTGAACATATAGTTTTAGCTCATCAAAATACAGAAATATGTAGATTAACTTTCGTAATTGGAGTAAGACCTTTCCAAGATATTGGTCGCAAGAATCCTTTAGAGTCAATGATAGAAGATGAAGTGCAGTTCCAAGTTGATGATCGATTTTTTTCTCCACTGTTTGCACAAGATGCCGCAAAGATTCTTTGGAATAGAGCTTTAGATTTTAAGAACGCTAAAGAAAAAATAGTTCATTTAGGCATTCCGATAAAGTGTAGCAGATTTGCTATAGCACGAGATTTAAAGTATAATGTACACGGATGCATTAACCCTATAATCAAAGGTGTATCTCACGAGCACTTTAAAGGTATTGCTCCAAGACCTAAAGATACAACTTGGTGTAAGTCATTGTATATAGATTCCTACGAAGAAGGATTAATGTCCTCATATTTATTATGGGAGAAAGTGAAAAAATGAATATAGATAACCAGGCAGAACTTATTTCAGGATTTCTAGGAATAAGTTTAAAAGATGCAAAAGATAGATTGAGTCTTGGATTCCATGCGAACCATCATGAAGTGGCTAAAGATTTTATTGACAACAGCACTAATGTAGACGATCCTAATTCTTTATTGAATTGGTATAGAACTACAGACTCATATATATGGGAACTATCTGCGTATCACTTGGATGAGGGATTTAATTACAAGGGTATGTGTGAGGGAATTTCCTTAGGTTTATTTCATTCTGGAAAAAAGAATGTTTTAAGCATTGGTGATGG
>Ga0102921_1000038_pt1 | contig 44481 bp, 43 predicted proteins | sample Colrivmeta156802_FD_78205 | JGI IMG/M metagenome (GOLD analysis project Ga0102921, IMG submission 78205) | Estuarine microbial communities from the Columbia River estuary - metaG 1568-02 | ecosystem: Environmental > Aquatic > Marine > Intertidal zone > Estuary | place: USA: Columbia River...
ATAAAACGTCTTACCCCTGCTCTTTTACTTTCATATGATAAATAGGCAGGGCAAGCTGCATTTTGTATAAAGTTTTCTGAGGGAGAGAATTCAGCCATCGGATCATTTGAAACACCTCCTAAAAATATTACTGTATCAAACCCTTTTAATTCATTATGAGTTACGTGTAGTAAATCTTTCTGGATTAATTCAACTTTAGGATTCAAATTATTTCCAAACCATAGTTCGTCAATAACGGTTACTTTGTAATCTAGTCTTTGTAATCTCTTACAAAGTTCTGTGCCAATATATCCAGCACCCCCCGCTAATAATATTTTTTTCATGCCAATATTTTAAATAAAAATTAAATAGTAAAATTATTTGCTTCAGGTCTGTTAAGCCATTCTTTCACTGATAAACCATTAATATCCTTAGGTGTAGCAATAAATGCATCTTTCAATTCAAAAAACTTATCCTTTAAATTTGAATCACAAATAGACCAATCGATATCCTCAGAAAAGGGTGAAATTCCAGCCTCACATTCTCCATTGTATGCACCAGAACAAAAATATTCTATATAAGAATTTTCTAAAAAGAAATTACCATGAGCACAACCTTCTGGAACCCATATCCAACTACTAGAGGAATTTGTTTCTTTAGCTGGCATATCAAAAGCCATAATCATGCCTTGAGTAGGTGATTCTTGGCGTAAATCCAAAACTAAATCCACCATATGACCTGTAATTGTTCTAACTAGTTTACCCATATTTGGATTCCACTGAAAATGTAAGCCTCTTAAAACATTTTTATTAGAAAAGCTTTCATTAGATTGCATTATACCGTTTGGAAATACTTTTAAATGATTATTTATAAAATCTGAGCCACGAAAAGTTTCTGTAAAATATCCTCTTTGATCACTATAACGTGCAAAATTGATGAGTTTAACTCCAGAAATTTGAAAATTTGTAATATTATTTATATTCATAATAATATTACAAATTATTTAAAAAAGAATTTACTTCGTTAATAGTTTGAGATAGGCCTTGTTTTAAATTTATACTTGGTTTCCATCCTAAATTCGATATTTTCGTTACGTCCAATATTTTTCGAGGAGTACCATCGGGCATATTAGAATCAAATAATAAATTTCCATTATAGTTTGCAATATCAGCAATCAATTCAGCAAGTTCTTTTATTGAAATGTCTTGTCCCCAACCAATATTAATAATTTCTTTTTGATCATAATTATTCAATAAAAATAAACAAGCACTTGCTAAGTCATCAACATGCATAAACTCACGTTTTGGAGAACCAGTTCCCCAAATTGTAACATTTGCTTCGTTATTTTTTTTGGCTGTAAGAATTTTTCGAATTATTGAAGGTAAAACGTGTGAATTTTCATAATGATAATTATCATTAGTACCATATAAATTTGTTGGCATTGCAGAAATAAAATTACAGCCATATTGAAATCTATAACTATTACATAACTCTATTCCTGCGATTTTAGATATTGCATAGGGCTGATTTGTGTACTCTAAATAACCACTCAATAAATATTCTTCTTTTAAAGGCTGTGGTGCCATTTTTGGATAAATACAAGAAGAACCTAAAAAAAGTAATTTAGTAACATTATTGATATATGATGCATTTATAATATTAGATTCTATCATTAGATTATCATAAATAAACTCTGCTCTATATTTGCTATTTGAAATTATTCCTCCAACTTTAGCAGCTGCTAAAATTACAATATCAGGTTTTATATTAATAAAAAATTCATTGACTTGATTTTGATTTCTTAAATCCAAATCTTTAGATGAACATGTAATAATATTTGTAAAACCTTCCGATTTTAATTTTCTTTCTATTGCAGATCCAGCCATTCCTTTATGACCAGCAATATATATTTTTTGTAAAACATTTAACATACTATTTTTTTTCAAATAATTCTAAATCACTTCTAATCATTTCTTTAATAAGTGTGTTTAAATTATATTTAGGTTCCCAACCTAATTCAGATTTAGCTTTTGTTGGATCACCAATCAAAAGATCAACCTCAGTAGGTCTATAATAAGATGGGTCTACCTTAACTAGTATATCATCTTTATTTATATTAAATTTTCCTTTATTTGAAACTACATAACCTACTTCATTTTCATTAATACCACTAAAATTTATTTCAACGCCTAATTCTAAAAAAGCTAATTTAACAAAATCACGGATTGTAGTAGTAATTCCTGTTGCTAATACATAATCTTTAGGTGTTTCCTGTTGTAACATTAAATACATACCCTCTATATAATCTTTAGCATGCCCCCAATCACGTTCTGCATTAAGATTTCCTAAATACAAACATTCTTGTAGGCCTAATGCGATTTTAGCTGCAGCTCTAGTAATCTTTCTGGTTACAAAAGTTTCTCCTCTTTTAGGTGATTCATGATTAAATAATATACCATTACAAGCATAAATATTATAAGCTTCTCTATAATTAACAGTTATCCAATATGCATAAAGTTTTGCAACAGCATATGGTGATCTAGGATAAAATGGTGTTTTTTCGGTCTGTGGAACTTCTTGAACAAACCCGTATAACTCAGATGTTGAAGCTTGGTAAAATTTAGTTTTTTTACTTAAATTTAAGATTCTGATTGCTTCTAATATTCTTAAAGCACCTAAACCATCTGCATTTGCGGTATATTCAGGTTCTTCAAAACTAACAGCAACATGACTCATTGCTGCCAAATTATAAATTTCATCAGGCTGTACTTCGTTGATAATTCTAATTAAATTAGTACTATCTGTTAAATCACCATAATGTAAATATAGATGCCTATTTGGTATTTGATTATCTTCATAAAGATGATCTATTCTCTGTGTATTAAATAGTGAAGACCTTCTTTTAATTCCATGCACTTCGTAGCCTTTATTTAACAAGAATTCAGCTAAATAAGCACCATCTTGTCCAGTTATACCTGTTATGATTGCTTTTTTCATTTCAATTTATAATTTAAGAAACACAAAATTAAGATAAAATATTTACTTTTATAAAATATATGGATACAAAATTAAGAAAAACATATTTTTATATTGGTTTAATAATTCCAATAATTGTATATATACCAATATTTATACTCCAAGATGATTCAATATTACCAATACTAGATTTTTTAGATGGTGAATATGGGTGGTTAAAAGTCTTAAAAGATGAAAATTTACTTTTAAATATTAATGGAAATTTACCAATTAAGCATTTTTTATTTAATATGCCAAGAAAATATATACAATCTTCTTATGATTTAAAAAGAGTATTCTTTTATTTATTTCCAAAATATTGGGGTTTTATTTTTTATTCTATTTTTTCAAGAATAATAGGTTTTATTGGTATGTTTTATTTAATAACATACTATTATAAAAATATAAAAAATAAAATTTTAATATCAATTTCATATTCTTTAGTGCCGGCTTTCACATTATATGGAATTAGCTTATTAGGATTACCTTTATTATTTTGGGCAATATTAAATTTATATAATTATGAAAAACTTATTCAATCATATATTATTATAATAATTTTTCCTTTTTGGTCACATATTGCAATGATCGGACCTTTTCTATTATTATATTGGTTGATATTTATTATAATAAATATAAAAAGAAAAAACAGCAAAAATTTGATTTATGGATATGTAATTTATATTATAGGACTTATAATTGCTAATATAGATTTATTAAGAATTTATTTATTCGAAATTACAAATAGGTCATTAAGAAATATTATAGATGTATATCCAAATTATAAAGGATACATATATCAAATATTTAAAATATTATTTTTTGGAAATATTCATCCAGCCAATTTTATTGCAGTTTTAATTTTAATTATTTTGATGTATAATACATTTAAAAAAAGAAATAATTTAAATATTAAAATATTGTTTATTTTGATATTAATAAACACATTGATATATGTAAATATTACTTTTATAGTAAATATTTTTACAAATTATATTAATGTTTTAAAGTCTTTTGATATTAGTAGAATAATTATTTTTAATACATTTTTTTATTATTTAATTTTTTTAGAAATATTAAATAATAAAAAAAGTAAATTAACATTGCTAATTATATTTCAAATTATACTTAATATTTTCTCTATTCCCGAAATAAGTTACAATTTATTTAAGAATTTAATTAATAAAAATATTTTAATAAGTATTGTAGATATTGATAAACCTGTATATTATTTAAATAATTTAATATTAAATGAAAATAAAAGAAAAGATTTATATACAGATATTTATAACAATAGATTTATTACTTACAAGGAATATGAATCATCAAATTTAATGAATCAAATTTTCAACTATATTAATGAAAATCAAAATAAATATAAAATTGTAAGTATTGGTTTACCACCTTCAATCACACAAATAAATGGATTTTATACACTGGATGGTGATTTTGATATTTTACCAGGAAAGAATTTTTTAGAATTTAGAAAAATTATAGAGCCTGAAATTAAATTAAATAAAAATATAAGATTGAATTATGATTATGGAGGTAATCAACTATTTATATATAATAACGAGTTATTAGAATATGGATATACTAATTGTTATAAAAATTATAATATTTCAATTGAAAAGTTAAATATTAATATAGTTCAGTTAAAAAAAATGGGTTGTAAATATGTTTTTTCAGCTGTAAAAATTAAATATCTTGATGAAAAGATGAAATTCTTGAAGTTATTTGAAGATAATGATTCAATATATAAAATTTATTTATATAAAATTATTTAGAAAAATTAAAAAGATACGTCAAAGTTCGTTTTGTTAGTTTTAATTTACCATAAAAAGTGCCACCTCCTTTTGATAAGTCAAACTTTCTTGTTCTAAAATTTACATTAAAAGATTTAATATATCCATTTTTTTTTGCATGGTACAAAAAATAAAAGTCAAATGAAAAATCTAATGGTAAATTATCATTATATATTTGTAAAAAAAATTCTTTACTAAATATTTTTGGTTGTGCATTTATATCTTTTATAAATGTTTTTGTAAATAAAAAAGCGATAAATTCCATACTTTTTGTAAAAAATAAATCAAAAAAAGGTCTGTTTATTCTATTACCTTTTACTAAACAATATTCATTATTTTCATTTAAATAAAGATTATACCCTATAATTATATCTTCTAGGTCAGTTTGTAAATCAGCATGTGTCCAAGCTATAATATTATTGGAGGACACCAAAATTCCATTAAGGATCCCATTACCATATCCTATGTTATGTAATAAATTAACAATTTTAATATTTAAATCTATATATAAAGATTTGTATAATTGTAATTCTGATAAAGTGTTATCGTTTGAACCGTTATTAACAAAAATAAATTCTGTATTATCTAATCTTTTATTAACATCATTTGCTTTAATAAATAAATATTTTATATTATTAGCTTCATTGTAACAAGGTATAACAATAGATAACATAGTTTTAAATTATTAATTCGTTAATATTATATTATAAAAATAAATACTATCATTCAGATTGAAATCATTATGTATTTCATCAGTTCTTTTTGTATATAAAAGTGAACTATCTTTTATTATAAAATTTTTTAAATCATTAGATTTATACAGATAATAATAAGAATTATAAACATTTTTATTTAATTCATATTTATTAGAAATAAATGATATATTTTTTTGCTTATTAAAATTAGATTTGTTTGTTATAGATATTTCCGAAGTATCATTATTATAGTATAAAATATTTTTATATTCTTCATTTCTAATTATTAGAAATGGTACAAAATCGGTTGTAATAATATTATTATTATTTTTTAAATAAAAACTTTTAAAATTATCCAATAAATAAGGTTCAAGATGGTTATTGAAATAAGTTATATTAGAAAAAAGCATTATAATAAATAAAATAATTGTAGTATATATAGAAAATTTTAATTTAAGATTTATAGAACTTATTCCTAAAAAAATTAATAAAAAAATCAATGGTAATAAAATTAATGAATGCCTAGTAGGACTAAATGTAATTTTACCTGATAAAATTAAAATAAAATATGTTATTGTAAAAAATTTTAAGAATACATATAAAATATGATATTTAGAATTAATTTTTAAAAAATTTATGCCTTTGAACAAGAAATAAATATTAATAAAACATAAAAAATAGGAAATAAATTTATAATTAGAAAAAGAAATTAAATTGTAAACTATTAAGAAAAAATTAGATATAAAAAAATAAAGCATATAATAAACTTTATTTATGTTTGATGTTATTTCATTTGGATAAAAGTATTTTAACATAGCACCATGTGCCCAATGATCAGAAACATGATTTATATGTTTTGATAAAAATAATAGATAAATAGGAATGAAAATTATTGCGAAACCTATTACTAAATAAAATATTGATTTTAAGTTATTTTTTTTAAAATAAATATAAATTATTGTCATCAAAAAAGGAACAATATAATATAAAATTTGATATTGTAACAATAATAATAAACCTAAAAAAATCCCATAAATAAATGAGATCTTACAATTTTCAATATGGTTTTCTTTTATGTATTTTATAGCTATTAATGTTAAAATAATTACAGCTAATAAACCAGCCATATAACTAGACATATGAATAGAATAAATAAAAAATTCATGCGAAAAAGCAAATAGAATTAAAATATATGTTATGGCAAAATTGAACTTATATGAAAAATATTTGAGTAATAATCTAAAAAATAAAATAAGTGTTAATACAGAAAAAATAAAAGATATAATTCTACCACCAAAAAAATTTTGTGTAATTGTATAATTTGAATTTATTAAAAAGGGAACTATTAAATATTGGAAAGGAGAATATGTTGTTTTAAATGGTACAATAACAAATTGAATAAAATTGTTCAATGGATACAAAATGTTATTTAAATTATATTTTACATCTAATCTTCTTAAGAACTTTTTTCCAAATGAATTATATGTGGTTTTAGTAGTGTCATAAATTTTTGTTTTTAATTTATCTATATTTTTTATATTTTTTTGATTTAATATACTTTGTAAAACAATATTATCATCAATTGAAGATTCATAATTACTTATATAAAATAATTTTGTAAAAATAGAAACTATAAAAATTGATATAAATATGATTTTAAAATTATTCATAATTAGTTTTAATAATTTTTTTTAATTCATCTATCGTATTAAATTTAAGATTTATGTTTAAGGAATTCTTAATTTTTGAATTATCAAGTATTAATGAATTAGAAATTTTTAAGAGTTTTTGTGTATTAAAATCGAGTTCAAATAAATCACCAAATTTTGCAATAAAATTAATTATGAATTTTGGTATATGTAATCTAAAAACTTTAATATTTTTAGATTCTTCAATTATATTAATAATATCATTTACGGTAATATAATCATCATCACTAATATTATAAGCATCACTTTTATTATCAGATAATAATAAATTATTCATTATTATACATAAATTATTTGAACTTAATAAAGATTTGTAAATTTTGTAATTTGAAAATGGGTAAAATCTATATTTAATTATAAATTTAATTAAATAATCTAGATTTCCTTTTAAATTATTGCCATAAATTAAACATGGTCTTAAAATAAAGTATTTATGCTGTAAATCAATGTTATTCTCAATGTACTTTTCAGATATGTATTTTGAAATGCCATAAAAACTTTTCGGTGAACTTATTATACTCTCTGATATTTTTGAATTCGAAAATTCAGTTACAGATTTTATTGAACTGACATATATGAAAATTTTAGATGAAGATTTTAAAAATATATCATAATAAAATTTTAAATTATCAAAATTAGATTTGTAATATGAATCAAAAGATGATTCCTCATCATGCGCTAAACCTGCTAAAAAAATAATTGCAAAGAAAGTATTAAAATCATATTTATTATAGATATCATTTTTAGATAATCCATATATATCATTTCTAGATAATCCATATATATCATAATGTAATTTTAGATACTCAGTAATATTAGTACCTACAAAACCAGTATGTCCGATTATTAGTAATTTATTTTTCATATTTGAATATGAACTGAAATATTTTATAAAAATATTTGGAATAAATTAGGATATAATTTGAATAAATCTTGTTACTTTTTAATGAGATTAAAATTTCTTTATTTAACAATAGATTACTCTTGTAATCTTTAGTACTTATTCCATTCATTTGCATATTTACGAAAATCATATCTATAATTTTATAATTAATTTTATGTATTAAAAAAAATCTAAGTAATAGATCAAAATCTGCAGAAATTTTATATTTTGTACTATATAAACCGTATTTAGTAAAGAGACTTCTCTTTGCATAAAAAGATGGATGAGGTGGCATCATGCCGAACTTAAAAAAAGAGTTTTTAAATCCTAAGGATTTAAAAACTCTTTTTTTTAATCCATTATTAAAGAAAGAAACGCCGCCAATAACAGCATCAATTGATAAATTATTAATAAATTCATTAGAAATTATAGAAATTACGTTGTTATTATTAAAGTGATCATCAGAATTGAGTATACCTATAATATCTCCAGTAGCAATTTTAATGCCTTTATTAATAGCATCATATAATGAATCATCCTTTTCAATTATAATAACATCGATGTCTCTCTTATAACTATTTATAATATTAATTGTATTATCATTAGAACAACCATCTATAATTATGTACTCTATATTATAATAGTTTTGATTAATTACTGATAATATAGTTTTTTCAATTGTTTTTTCGGAATTTAAACTTACAGTAATTATTGAAAATTTCATAAATTTATATATTTTCCCATGTATCAATAAATTTTGATTTCGTGCAAACAAAATCCGGATCAATATATTCATTTTTTAAAAAATGAATATATTGAATAATATCTAATTCTCTATTTTGTAATTCTGGAGAAACTATGCATATTAAAAAATTATTATTTTTTAATAACTTAAAAATACTATTATTTAAGATATAATCATAAAAACAGTCAACCCATACATAATTTACTTTATTAGCAAAATTTAATACTGTTTCTATTGATTCATACTCAGAATAACGAATTGCGATATTTTTTTCACCAATTTTTATTAAATTATTAATCATAGGAATTGATGAATCTAAAAAAAAATAATTTTTAATATTGTATAATTTGATAATTTCAAGAACTTTATATTCAATTCTTTCGCTTTTGATATTCAAAATTATAAAAGAATGATTATAAAACTTTAAAAAAGACATTAATTGTACTCCATCTGTAAAAGGGTCGTGTGCTAAAATAATATTTTCATTAAAATCTCTTAGATCCACTTCGATTCCATAATTTAATGGTGTATTTATTAAATCAGTAATTGTGTTAACCCTATGTGATATAATTAGCATTATTTATAAATTCTCAATAATAAATGAAGTGCCTCCAATACCATAATCAAAATATCTTCTAACTTTTATATTCTCATTGTCATTTAAAAATTTATTAAAAGCTCCAGCTACCCCTAAACTTGGATTCGCTTTATAGGACCAATAATCATCTAATATAATAATACTACCAATTTGTAAAATAGGTTTAATAAACTCTAATGCAATAATAGATGGATTCATTAAATCACAATCAATGAATATAATAGCACATTTCTCATTATCAAACATTTCATTCACATTCTTATCTTTTACGGTTTCTTCAAAGTATCCTTTGATTAATCTAACATTATTAAAATTAGAAAATCTTTTTTTTACTCTATTATATGAACTGATAAAATCACCTTCTTTGAAAAAATTGTGTCTATCTTCTTCAACAAAATATTTAAAACCATCATCGAATGAATCAAAACCATAAAATTTTCTTTCAATATTTGATTTTAGATTTAGATGGCATTTCATTGCTGCAAATAGAGATGTACCATTATAAACACCAAATTCAAAATAAGATCCTTCAATTTTCTCTAATTCACATAGCCACATTATATTTTTAATTAATTTAATTTTACCTATATTATGGTCTATTGCTGGATGATATTTAGTTATAATATTCACAAATAGATTTTGAAAGAAAAAGTTTTGGCTTAAAAATTTAAACATGTTTTTATTTATTTATTTATTATTAAAATATCGTTTCCAATAGTTATATTTATATAAATCATTAGGTGTCCCCCAGCAAATGTATAAATCAACTTCAAAAATATTAATTTTTAAATCACTATTTAAAATATATTTTAAACTTTCATCAACATAAAATTCACCATTAATTCTAGAATTTTCATGTATTAGTTTTCTCACTGAATTAAAAAAATATTTTGATTTCTTAAACCAGAATATACCAACAATAGCATTATCATTAGTTGGAATATCAGAAATTGATTTTTTAATTGAAAAATTAATAATTTTGTTATTTGAATTTACATTAACCCAACCATATTGGTTAGGGTTATTATTTACACACAAATTATTTTTGAAAGTAAAAACAATACAGTCTGAATTATCTTTTAGTTCTTCAAATTTTTTATCAATAAATTTTACTGTACTATCACATGGTGCAATTAAAAGTTCTTCATCTTCATCTATATATTGTTCAGCTAACATACAGGTTGACGCTTGTCCTTCGGTGACTTCATTAATAATTATATTTTTGAAATTTATAAAATTATTCTTGATGTAGTTATCTATATTATGATTAAGTAATTTTTGGTTAAAAATAAAAAAGAATTTGTGTTCATTAGATAAAAAATTAAGCGAGTTGATAAACATAGGTTGATTATCTACTTCTATTAATGGTTTATCAATTTTAAAACCTTCCTTAACAAATCTTGATCCTATTCCAGCCATTGGTAAAATAACATTCATAAATTATGAGAATATTTTATAATAATAAAAAAAATCATTTAAATCTTCGGGCGTGCCCCATTGACAGAAGGTTTTTACTTTATCGTAAACATATACTTTATATTCATCTTCTATCATCTTATTAAAACATAAACTTACATAAAATTCATTATTTAGATGAATATTATTATCGATTTGATGATTAAAATATTTTTTCATAATAGAAAATTTTTTAAAATAATAGGTTCCCGTAGAATGATATCCTAACATTTTATTCTTTTCATAAGAATATTTTTCTTTTATTTCTAATAGAATATTATTAGAATCAATTTTACACCCAGCATATATATTTTTTTCAATTAATAGATGTGGATGAAAACCAGTATAGGCAACAATAGATGCATCACAATTATTTAATTTTATATTAGTTTTGAAATCATTATAATTCCAATCCATGTTAAAATCACAATAATTGATAATAACTTCATCATCTTCTTTGATAAGATGATAAACTTTAGTAACAGCATAAACAGGCCCATATTTATGATTATCTATTATTTCAACATGAGATTTTGGAAATTTTGATAAAAGAAAATTCTTAATATTATGTTGCTCATTATGTGATTTATTACATATAAATATTAGTTCATCATTATCTGAAAATAAATTAACAACATATTCAATGATTGTCTTATTAATAACATTAATCAGTGGTTTAGGCATATTAAAACCAGCATTAATGAAACGTTGTCCGAGACCAGACATAGGAATTATTATCTTCATTTTAGATTTTTTCTATAAATTTCAATATTTAAATTATTGATTTCTTCTAATTGATTCTGATTTAAATAATTAATACCTTTTTGATTATTTGCTAAAAATATATAAGATCTGAAGACTTCTTCAATATCTTTTGCTTTTCTTTTAGTACTTGCAAATATATAAATATACATTTTGTGATATAGTATGGATGGAAAAGATTTATATTTAGTAAAATATTCTTTATATTGTATTTCTAATTCTTCAATATTATTACAAAATAAAATTTCGAAACCACAAAATACTAGTAAATCTGGAAGAAAAGGTTTATAATTTTTAATTATGATGTCATTTTCTAACGATATAAAATCATCGCATAAATAACATATAAAATTATTATTAAAGTACCTATTAAATGATTGCGAGAAATAATTAGATATTTTATATTTATAATGATTGATATCTAAATATTTATCGATTGTATTGATAATATTTTCTTGTAAAATTATTGCATTTTCATAATCATTAGAAGTCACAATCAAACCATGGTTTTGTAAAAATATTATATTAGTATTTTTATTATATTTTTTATATATTTCTATACTTAAAGGCAATCCTGGTGTACAATATTTTATAACTAAACTTTTGGGAAATAAATCATTTAAAACTTCTTCGAAATTTTCTTTCGTAGTAATTAAATTCACGCTTATTGGATGTGTGTGGATTGTAATAATATCTAAAAAAGAATGGAAGTAAGTTTCCATTGATGGTAGGTTATAATTATTTTGTAAACTTGATAATAAAATTTCATTCATTTTATTATTACATATTTCTTTATCATCTAAATAATGATTTTTTAGTCCTTCATTAATTAATTTATAATTTAAAATTGAAAAACCGTTATTTGCATCAATATCGCTTAAAGCAAATCCAGATGATTTAATGAATAGTTTATCATCAATTTTATATGAAATATTTCCTCCCGCAGATTGAATTAAATCAAATCTTTCACCAATTAATTTCGAGATTGTTACAAAATTTTCAAATTCATTCATTAAAATAATAGTTTAATTGACTGTAATCATTAATTATAAAACATTTATTATTATTAATAATTTTATTTTTATCATTATTATATTTATTGTACCAATAAGCTATTAAATTTAAATGAATTGAAGGCACTATATCTTTTTCGTAATTATCACCAATTGTACATATTTCGGTCGGTAATAATTTAAGTTTATTTATAGCATAATTATATAAAAGTATAGATGGTTTTTCTATGCCAAATTCCTCACTTGTAACAATTGATATATTAGAACTGAAAATATTTAGGTTAATTAATTTTTTTATTTGAATATCAATTGTCATATCCGTAAGAAATAAAATTTTTTTATTTGAATTTAAATTTAAAAAATTAATAAGACCGTCTTCTACATGCATATTTTGAAAAAATAAATCATAATATAAATTAGATAAGTAATTTAAATAATCGATTTTGAAAATATTTAAAGATTCTAATAAATTCTGGATTTGTAACAACTTGTTGTGTGAAGATGCGGTATTTTTAAGATATTTATTAATATTGATTTTAGATTGTTCATATTGTTTAAATATAATGTCATATGGTATTGAATATTTATTTTTGATCTCGTTAAAAATTAAATTAATTGAACTTTGATGACAATAGTCATAATTATATATTGTATTGTCAATATCCATTATTATGCCTTTACAATTTTTCATTTATAATATATATTATAAGATTTTATAATCTCGTACAATTAATAAAATAAATAATTGTATTATACCTCTATATCCTTTTTGCCATTGAATTTCCTGTGAAATAAGTTCATCTAAATTTAAAATTAAATCATTAGATAAACTTTTATAATCTAAAAATGGCTCTTGGTTGAAATGAAAATATTGTGTTTCTAGATTTTCAGAATAGTCCCATGTATAACTAATATTATTTTGTGATAAAAAAGTGCATAAAATTTCTGTATTTATATTAGAATCTATTTCAAGTTTTAATTTTATTATGGGTATAGTGTTTATTTTATCTTCTTCAAAATTATCATCAACGAAATAATTAATGATAAAATTTGAATATTTCATTTGCGGTTGTATATATTTTATACTATCTAATTCTCTTTTATTAAAACTTTCTATAACTGCCTCGATCTGATATCCTCTTTCAATTGTATCTCTTTTAATTTTCCAATATTTTCTTAATTTATTATCTGTATTTAAAAACACTCTTAGGTTTAATAACTTTCTAAGTTTGGGTAAATAAAATGTATGTAAACCAGATAGTGTAATTATTTCATTAGGTTTATAATATAAATTTTTTATAAATTTTCCATTATCATGATTGTATTCGTTTCTTATAATTCTTTTATAATTTTTTAAATTTAATATATCGTCAGCTTGTTTATAAATGAAATTGGCTTTAGGGTCTAAATGAGTAAAATTTTCCCAATTTAAATCACCTCTCTCCCATTTATGATCGCCATCACCTTCAATATTTGTTAATTTATTGCCAAATATTTGTTTTATATCTTCTAAAAGAGTGGATTTTCCAGAACCACTATCACCACCGATCCCAATGATAAAAGCTTCTTTATCATTACTATATACAGAGTTACTTTGAATACTAAATCTATATATATAATAAATTATAACAATTAAACTGCAACTTAATATTGTATAAATTAAATCTTTATACAATAGATTATTTGAATTGAATATTAATTTATAGTTTAAAAATTGAATATTTAAAAATCCATAATCATAAAAGAATATAAAATATAATAGATAGAAAATTGATAAAATAGAGATTAGATATTCTAAATAATAATTATCAGATTTGTTATTCAAAATAAAAATTATAATAAATGGCAAAAACCAAATATACCAAGCAGGTGCTGGTGGAATTAGTAAAACAAATAGTGAAAAAAGTAACGCAATGTAGCTTATAAATAAATCTTTATTTATTTTTTTGTAACCAAAAAATCTGAAAATAATTAAAATAAGTATTAAAGGGGTAATAAAAAGTTTTAAATCAATAATTGAAAAATAAACTTTAGTTAAAAAACTTTGTTCTTTATTTAATAGGACTAAATTTTGAAAACTTTCTGTGTTAGTATATGGTAGGACTAAAAAAATAAAAACTAAAATTGGTATATAAATGAAATAAAGTGTTTGTTTTAAATTTGTATTTTTATACTGATAAATTACAAATAAAGGTATAGAAGCTAAAATATGAAATTTTGTTGATAAGGCTAAACCGAGAAATAGACTTGAAAGTAAATATTTTTTTTTATTCAATAAAAATATTGATATAAATAAAATACTTGTTGGAATTATATCTAGTTGAGAATGAATATATGTTGAATATATTATTATTGGGGATAATGAATAAAAAAGTAAAACTTTATTAATATTGTTTGTATATGTTTTACATAAAATAGTATATATTATTGTATCACAAAATAATAGTGGTAGTTTAAAAAACAGATTTGAAAAAAATATATTTTTTATGCCTAAATAAAAAAAAGGAGTATAGAAAGCACTTAAAATATATAGCATTAATGGGGGGTAAGGGAATTGCTTATACTCATTTAAATTATAATAATAATCCCATGGATTGCCATTATTATTTATGTAATGTTCAACAAAAGGTTTAAAAAGTTCATTTGAATAACCAGATGAAAATAATCCTAAAATTAATATTTTGAAAAATGTAATTATAAAGAATTTTCTATTAAACATATCTAAAAATTATTTCTGATAACTATGTAATTTTCTAAAACCAACATATCCATGTTTGTTCTCAAAAAGCAATCAATTGCTTGATCAGGATTATCTACAATTGGTTCATTTTCATTAAAAGATGTGTTTAATAATATTGGAATTTTAGTTCTTTTTCGAAAAGCTTCTATCAAAGAATAATATCTTGGATTAAATTCTTTGGAAACTGTTTGTAATCTTCCTGTACCGTCAACATGTGTAACAGCTGGAATTAAATTATATTTTGTTGGTTTGATAGGGAAAACTTTTTCCATAAATGGAACCATATCAACATTTTCAAAATATTCATCTACGTATTCTATTAAAATACTAGGTGCAAATGGTCTAAAGCTTTCTCTTCTTTTTATTTTCTCATTTAATAAGTCTTTAGCTTTAGGATTTCGAGGGTCAGCTAATATACTTCTAGCTCCAAGTGCTCTTGGACCAAATTCTGCAGAACCTGAAAACCAACCTATTACCCCAGGCTCAATTAGTTTATCAACAATTTTTTCAAATAGAACATCATCATCTAGTTTTTCAAAACTAAGTCCTCTTTTAATAAGGATTTCTTCAATTTGTTCGTTTGTAAAATGTGAGCCAGTATAAGCAGAATATATTGGTTCTATTCTTGCAAAATTAAGATTATGATTATACATATATAATGCTGCGCCCATACATATGCCAGCATCATGTCCGGCAGATGGAATATAAATATTTTTAAATAAGGTATTATTCAAAATTTTTCCATTTAAAACAGAATTTTGTGCAACTCCTCCTGCAATACAAATATTAGTAAGGCCAGTTCTACTTTGTACATTTCTTAGAATATGTAAAACAATATTTTCTGTTACTTTTTGAATACTTGCTGCAATATCTTTATGTCTTTGTTCTAGTTCTTGATTAGGCTTTCTTTCAGGCCCAAGTAAATTAATTAGTTTATTGGTATATAAAATAGAAACTGTTGGTATATTTTCGGCATATTCTAATTTAATATTATTCGGTTTTGAAAAATAGGTTTTATCCCAATCAAATAATCCATTTTTTGTTAATTTTATGATTTTCATAATTTCATCTACATAGATAGCTTTGCCATAGGGTGCTAAACCCATAACTTTGTATTCATCGCCATAATTATAAAAGCCTAAATACTGTGTAAATGATGTGTACAATAAACCGATACTTACTGGGAAATTTATTGAATCAATAACTTTAATACGATTACCTTTTCCAATTGCAAGCATTGTAGTTGTAAAATCTCCTGATCCATCTATAGATAAAATAGCAGATTCATTAAAGGGACTTGCGAAAAAAGCAGATGCTAAATGACTTCTATGATGTTCAATATACTTAATTTTAGAATTAAGAGTTACAATATCAAGATTAGATATACTTAATAATTCATTCTTAAAATTAAAAACATTTTTACTATTTGATAATCTTTTAAATAATAAAGAATGTACAGTAAATATATTTCTTAATAAATAAAGTAATTTATTAAATATTTTTGCATACGGGTCTCTTCCAATACAAATATAATCAACTTCATCTAAATTAATATTTGCTTCCTTTAAACAAAAAAGTATACTTTCAATAGGAAAACCAGCCCAATGTTTTATTCTTTTAAATCTTTCTTCTTCAGTAGCGGCAATTAAATTACCATTGATAAAAATACAAGCAGAAGAATCAGCATGATATGCGTTAATACCCAAAATTATCATAATTTAGTGATTTATTTTTTTATATAATGTAAGATATTGTTTATGAATTTTATCTTTATCAAATCTTTTAGCATTTATTATACCATTATCAATTAAATTTTGTCTATAGATTTGATTATTGCAAATTTTTAATACGCCATCTTTTATTGAATTAATTGAAAATGGATCAACTAAACATGCTGCATTATTTGCAATTTCAGGCATTGAAGTACAATTACTTGTAATAACACACCTTCCAATTGCATTTGCTTCAATTATGGGCATTCCAAATCCTTCATAAGTAGACACAAATGTAATTATGTCAGCTGATTCATATTGTTTTATCAATTCTGGCTCATCAATATCAACATAGTTTTCAAATTTAATAAAATTTAATTTTAAAAAATTGAATATATTCTCATTTATCTTACCAATTATTACTAAAACGCATTTTATATCTTTTATAGCTAAAATTAAATTTTTAAGGTTCTTATTATGACTAGTTCCAATTTGTAATAATCTAGGCTCAATGTCATTAAATATCTTTATTTTAAATGAAAATTTTTCTGAAATTGATACTGGGATTACATAAATTTTATTTGGATTTAGATTTGGATAATATTTTAAAATAGAGGATTTAGAAAATTCTGAAATTGTAGTTATAAATGTTGATTTATTTATTGGTATTTTTAAAAAAAGATATTTAAAAATTAGATGTTTAAATCCGTTAGAATTCTCAAGATAAATACAATCAAGTATAGTTAGAATTGTTTTATTTTTTTTTAATAGAAGAGCTACGTATTGAATATCTCCAGTAATATGATTTATATCCCCTTGTTTAAAGAAACAATACAATATATTATAAATAACTTTTACAATATTCGTAGATTTAAATTTTAATATTGTTATATTAAAATTATAAAATTGATTAATATCTGCTCTTAAGTTATTAAATATAATTTCAACACTTCCATTATTTTGGATATTTTTTCTTTGAAAGTATGATATTCTATACATATTTAGAATAAAATTTTATAATTATAGCTTTAAAAAAAAGAAAAAATAAAAGAAATTTAATTGTATAATTAGTTACTTGCTGCATTCCAACTTCTATTTGCAAATAGATAGGAAAAAGTAAAAATAAAAAAAATACAAAAAATATTATATTTAATTTATTTGAAAAAAAATAATAAATATTCCCTAGTAAGAAACCATAAATAGTGATTGCAAGTATTGAAAATACTTTTCCAAAATCAATATAAAAACTTTCTATAAATGATAAATTAACAGTTGTTTCATCATTAAGTTGTTCTAATGTGAAATATTGAAAATAAAATTTATCTATGTCTGTTAATCTTAGTTTTTCACCGTTTTTGATTTCTGTATTTAACTCATAAATATTATTTAAATAAAAGGAATTCCAGAAATATTCAAATAAAAGTTTTCCGTTAAAATAAGATATTGAATTAGGCACTCTAGAAATTGTTTTAGCAAAAGTATCTCCTAAGCTTAATCTTGATATAAGTGAATATATTATAATATCTTTATTTTCATTGATAATTGGTAAAGATTTTTTTATTAAAGTTCCGTAATTTGAAATTTTTGCTATCAAATTTTCATTTTTTAATTCATTTTGATCTCTAAATGTTGTTTTTATAAAATTTGAAGTAATGATAAAGAATAAAAAAAGTATAGTATAAAAAAAAGTCTTTAAAAAATAAATCTTATTGCATTTTGCAAAAATTAAATAAAATATTATCATCCAAATAAGAAAAGAATGTAAAACAGTACTTTGAAGAGCTTCAATAAACAAATAAAGTATTAAGAAAATTGACAATGTATTTTTATATTTTATGTTCGAATAAGGCAACATTGTTAATGACAAAAATATAAAGTATGTCAATATCGTTATGAAATAATTAACATATATAAATGATAAAAATTTTGCTAAAAACCCAATTAATAGACAAACGTATATTAATTTAGATTTTTTTTCAAAATATATTTTTATTTTATTATCGTCTTTTAAAAAATCAATTTTATTATATTTAGAAATTTTAACGCCTACAAAAAATGATATTATTGTAGGGGTCATTAATAAAAAATATACATCTTGCCCTATAAAGTTTAATGCACTATCACTAATTTTATGTATATCATTATTAAATAGTATTAGAGGAAAAATCAAATAATAACATGTGACTAAGGTTATTAATAATTCTAACAATGGAATAGTTTTGCCAATTTTTGAAAAAAAATCAATAAAAACTACTATTGAAAAAATTATAATAATTATTTCAACTACCAAGTTTTGGATTTTATATTTATTTTAGTAAAATAGTATTCGTTCTTATATTTTAAAGCCTGCAGAAACAGCATCATTATAAAACATTTTTACAGTGTCTAATGAATAAGAGCTAAGATCATAGTCAACAAGTTCTAATTTTTTTAAAATATCATTTGTAACTGTGATAATTTGACATCCTATTTCATCTGCTTGAAATACATTCAATAATTCTCTAGGACTTGCCCAAATTACCTCTGCTTTAGAGTTCATACTTGTAATTTGAACTGCAGCTGACATTAAAGGGACTGGATCTACTCCTGTATCTGCAATTCTACCGGCAAAAACAGATACATAAGAAGGTACATTTTGATTTAAGTTTAATACTACATCTCTTACTTGTTCTAAAGTCATTATGGCTGTCACATTGACTTTAACACCCTTATCGGATAATTTCTTTATAAGAGAATAAGTAGGGATACCTTTTGTATTAGTTATTGGTATTTTAACATATACATTTTCACCCCAAGTGGCAATTTTTAAAGCTTGTTTTTCCATTTCGTCAAGATCATCTGAAAATACTTCGAAAGAAATAGATTTATCCTTTACCTCTAGTAAGATATCTTTTGCAAAAGCTTCATAATCTTTTATACCAGCTTTTTTCATTAATGTAGGATTGGTAGTTAAACCTTTAATAAAAGGCTTTTTATACATTTCTAACATTCCAGCTTTATCTGCCCCATCGGCAAAAATTTGTACTTTTAATTTTTCTACTCTGTTCATTGTTTTAGATTTAATATATTTTTAATATGAAATTTACTGCTTCTTCGAAGTTATTGCATTCAAAATCTGCTTTTACTTTTTTTTCATCATAGTGATAATCAATTAATACTGTTCTTATATCAGTATTTTTAGCTGTCTCAATATCTCGCCATCTATCCCCTATTAAATAAGATAGTGATAAGTCTATATTCCAATTTTTTTCGGCTTCAAAAATCATACCAGGTTTTGGCTTTCTACACAAACAATTTTCAGAATCATCGTGAAAGCAACACATAACTTCATCAATACCTAATTCAGTTAATATAAAATTATTGAGTGTATTAACTACTTCAATATCGGCCGTTCCCCTTGCAACATCTGGTTGATTTGTAATTACAATTAACTTAAACCCGGCATGTTTTAACAATTGAATACCTTCATGAACACCAGGTAAAATTTCCATTTCTTCCATATTTGAAGGCGGATAGGGTTTATTTAAAATAACTTTTGCCCTATTTAATACTCCATCTCTATCAAGAAAAACTGCCTTATTCTTTATTTTACTACTGACTCCCACTTCGTTTGTTTTGCTTTTAATTTAGGATGTGAAACCAATAAATGCCAGACAACAGCCTGAAACGCTTCTGAATGGGGTGTAATTGCATCGTTATTTACAACTGGTATAATAACAGCTACATCTGCAACTTTTGCAGTATAGCCTCCATCTCTACCTACAATACCTAATATTTTAGCATTAACTTCTTTAGCAAGCATTAATGCTTTAACTAAATTAGGGCTAACATTTTTTTCAATATTACCTCCACCAACTGATAATATAAAAATTGCATCCTTTGAGTTAAGCTTACTTAATTTTAACCATTCAGCGAATATTGTATCCCAACCTTCATCATTTGTTCTAGCTGTTAGCTCTGAAACATTGTCTGTTGGAGCATAAGACTCAATTCCAACAATTTTACGGAAATCATTTACACAGTGTGATGCATTTCCAGCACTACCCCCAACCCCTAAAAAAAATAAACGCCCTCCATTAGTTCTTACTTCATCAATTACATCAGCCATTTTTTCAATAATAGAGTCGTCTAATAATTCAATTATTTTTACACACTCATTCAAGTGGTTTCTAGAAAAATTTGTCATTGTTTATTTTTTATTTTTAAATAATTAGATAGGTCTTCAATTCCTTGCAAAGAGCCAATTTCATAAAATCTTTGAAATACCTCATATCCGTATAACTCTCTTTTTAAAGATAAATTTTCATATAATTCACCCAAATCAAATATAATATTATTATCATAAATATCCATGGATTTGTTAGATAATATTCCGATTCCATAGTCAATATGGGCCATCCTTGAATCCTTTCTTAGTTTAGAATAAAGCCCGATTAACCCATTTTCAAAAATGACATTACTAGTATCAAATAAGTCCTTGTTTTTATAAACCGTCATCAAAGAATTATAATTTTGTTTTTTTGATTCAAAGATTTCTTGAATATCATTAAAATCAATGTCTAAATAAGAATCGCCATAAGTAACAAAGAAATATTCTGGTAATTGATTTATAATTTTTCTAATTGTACCTCCAGTTCCTAAAAGAGTATTTCCATCATATGAGAATGAAATGCTTAATCTTTTAAAATATTCACTTTCTTTGACTACTTTTTCCACTTGTTCTCCTAAAAAACCTAAACAAAAATGCATGTTTTTGAACCCTTTTTTTTCTAATAACTCTAATTGATGATATACAAAAGGTACTCCATTTATTTCAATTAAAGATTTAGGAATTTTTTCAGTAATAGGTCTTAATCTTTTAGCTAAACCTCCGGCAAGAATTACAATAGGAAACATTTAAGATAAAATAACTTTAGTACCTTCATAATCAAACTTGAATCTTACTTCTTCAAGTCCAACCTTTTTCATAGCGTGTCTTAATTTATTTCTGTCTTCTGCATAAAATAATAAGAACCCACCACCACCTGCACCTACTAATTTACCACCTACTGCACCATTTTTTAAGCCTAGTTCATACCATTCATCAATTTGTGGATTGCTCATGCCTCCTGATCTTTTCTTTTTATGTTCCCAATGCTCATGCATTAATGCACCAAAATCAGTAACTTTTCCTTTTTCTAACAATTCTTTACTTCTATACCCTAGCTCTTTTACATAATTCAAGTTTGCAAGCATATCGGTATTATTAGATTGTGATTTTTCTTTTTGGTCTTTTAAAATTGAACCTGCACTTCTAGAAAAACCAGTAAAGTATAACACTAAATTATCTTCTAAATCAATTAAAGTATCTTCTGATATATTTAAAGGATTTGCAATTACCGTATCATCTTTACAAAAATCAAAACAAGTAATTCCACCAAAAGCTGCAATATATTGATCCTGTTTCCCAATTGGTTCCCCTAATTTATTAATTTCTATATCACATGCAAGTTCAGCGATTTCTGCAGTATGTAATATTTTTTTCTCGTGAGTACTTAATGCCTTAACCAAAGCGGTAGTAAAACTCCCAGAAGAACCTAATCCTGTTCCAGAAGGAATATCTGCTAATGTAGTAATTTCAATTTGTGGCGCATCAGCATTTATTATTATTTTAAGAGATTCTCTTATAATTGGATGTTGAACCCCATTGATATTATTTACATTCTCAATACTTGAATATTTCAAATATACACCTGGAGAAAATGGTCTTGTTACTGTTACATATACATATTTATCTATAGCTGCTGAAATTAAAAATCCACCATTTTCTCTATAATATGAAGGTAAATCGGTACCGCCACCGCCTAAAGTTATCCTTAGTGGACTACGTGTTATAATCATATCCTGAATTTTTATATATTTTATTAATTATTTTAAGATTTTCTATAGCATCTTGCAAACCTGGTTTAGAAGGGGTATTATTTTTAATATCATTCAAGAATTCATTAAATTCAAACTCCCAAGAATCATCAGCCATTGGATATTCCCAAATAGTTGTTTCAGGAGGCCCCATTTCAGGTGCCATTTTATAATAGGCTAATTTTTCTACTCCATAACTGCCCCCCAATCCATTGATATCTAGTTTGCCGTGTTTCCCATAAATTTCAAAACTGAACATATTCTTCCATTCAGTACAACTTGCTTGTAAAAATGCAGTTTGCCCTTTTTCTGTAGTCAATGTAAGAAATGCATTATCATCAACTGGCATATCCCAAAAATAATTTTTTGCAAATCCTTCAACTTTACTAAAATTTCCTAAAAACATTCTAGAAAGGTCAATTAAATGTGAACCTTGATCAATTAATTCACCACCCCCAGAAATTGCAGGATTTGCCCTCCACTCTTTATTATATCCAACTCGTCCTCCATGTCCATAACGAGCACGAATAAAATATAGTTCACCTAAAACTCCAGTCTTAATAATTTCATTTGCCTTTCTAAATGCACGATGGTATCTATGGTTAAATCCAATACGGACATTGCATTTTTTTTCTTTTGCTAATATTTCAATTTCAATTAATTCCTCTGCAAATCGACCAGCAGGTTTTTCAACTAAAATATGCCTTCCCTTTAAAACTGATTGTTTAATAATTTCTGGAAGTTGATTATGAGGTGTACAAATAATAACTATATCTGAATTTACATTATTAAGTAATTCATTACTGTTTGTGAAAAATGGAATGTTGCCAAAAGTTTTAGAAAAATTTTCTGCTTTTTGAATATCCACATCGGCACAGCCAACCAGTTTAGCATTTAATAAAGCTTTTGCTCGTTTAAAGCCAATAAGACCACAACCAATTATTACTACATTCATATAACTATTTTAATGGCCAATTCATTCCTCGATCCTCTGGAATTATTCTTTTTAAAGTATAAATATCTGATTTCATTAAATCTTCTTTATAAAGTTTGAAATCCTGCCAAGGATCCCAAATAGCACTTATCAATTTGCCTGTAATACCATCACTTTCATTAGTTCCCAAATAAATACATAATTCAGCACCTTTTTCAACCGGAGCTCCTCCAGTTTCTTTTTGCTTTAAAGATTGTTCATAAAATGATTTACCAACTTTTTCAGGACCAGATTCTAAAATTTCATCTAATAAACGTGTATTTAATGCTCCAGGCGCAATAGAATTAACATCAATATTAAAACTCTTAACTTCTTCCGCAAGCGTATCACTAAAACGAACTATTGCTGCTTTAGAAACCGCGTAAGCACTTAAATATGGCATTGCTTTTGTAGCACCTCCTCCAGATAATATTATAATTTTACCAAATTTTTGTTTTTTCATAACAGATACCACTTCCTTACAGGTTAAAACAGTGCCTTTTAAATTTATATCTATTGCATGGCTCCATTCTTCCCAAAGAACATCTTCAATACTACCTTTTGGGCCATAAATACCTGCATTTGCTACTAATATGTCTATTTTATTAAATTTTTTTAAAGCAAATTCAACGATTTCCTTGTTATCTGCTGGTTTTGAAATATCTGCTTTTAAAGAATAAAGTTGACTAGTTTGAAAACAAAATTTATCAAGATAATCTGTTGCTTTTTTTAGCTTTTCTTCATCTCTTGCACAAATTATAACATTGGCTCCTTCTTTAAGATAAGCTTCAGCCACTGCTAAACCAAAGCCCTGATTACCACCCGTAATAATTACATTTTTATTTAATAATTTCATAATGGTTTACCAATTGATATATATCTTACTCCAGGAATATTTAATTCTTTTTGTAAAAATGAATTTGCATCAAATATTAAAAGTTCATTTAATAATTTTGAAAAATCAAACGAGGCTAATTCTTTAAAAATAGGCCATTCAGTAGCTACGATAACTGCATCTTTTCCTATTATAACGTCATCTATAACTGATTCTAGTGTAATAAAATTTTCTAAATTACTTGGTAAGTTTTTTATTGCAGGATCGAAAGCAGAAATTTTTGCTCCTTTTTTATGTAATAAATTACAAATTTCAATAGCTGTAGATCTCCTTAAAGTATCTGTACCAGGCTTATAGGTAAGCCCTAATATTCCAATTTTTTTATCCTTTAACGATGGAAGCTCTGCTGCTATTTTATTAACTACCCAACTTTTATGATTTTCATTACTCTTTAGTATGCTTGAAAAAAATATTGTAGAAAGGTTGTGCTCCATTTCCTTTTCTACAAGATAAGTGACATCACGAGCTAAAGTACCGCCATCAAATGCACTACCAGGACGTAAATATGCTTTTTGCCCTATTCTTAATTCAGATTTCAACCCTTGCTCAACTTCGTTAGCACTTGCACCAACATGTTCACACAAAACAGCCAGCTCATTAATAAATACTACCGAAGTGGCAAGAAATGCATTTAAAGCATGTTTTGTCATTTCAGCAGATTCAACTTTCATCCAAATAATATTTTCAGTAATACTAGATAATATATTATAAATTTTTTTTTTAGCCTCTTCGTCTCTAATGCCAACAATAATTCTATCCGGATTCATAAATACATCAATTGCTTTACCTAGTCTTAGATTTTCAGGTGAACATGCAAATGAAACATTTCTTTCAGGAAATTTATTTAAAAATAAATTTTCCAAATAAGATATTGAACCTACAGGTAGTTGTGAGGAAATTAAGACAACTGAGTCTTTTTTAAAATATGGGAATAAAGCAATTATATTATTAATTACATAATCAACATCAGCTATATCTTGATCATTTACTGGGGTATCATAAGTTACCCAAATTAATTCTGAATCGGATAAGGTAACACGATTGGAGGAAAAGGAAAGCGTCCCATTTAGCTTATTTATATTTATTAATTCTTCCAAGCCTGGTTCTAAAATTGGTAACACTCCATTATTGAAATTATTTATAGTGTTTTCATCATGGTCATAAGCATTAACATTTAACCCCTTATCAGCTAAACATGATGCTGTTACTGCCCCAAGATGCCAAAGACCAACAACTGATATCTTAATGTTATTTCTCATTAAGTAGCCATTGATTATTTTCCAAATACATTATAGTTTTTATTATACCCTCTTTAATTGTGTATTTTGGTTTCCATCCAAGATTTCTTATTTTTTTGGTATCTAAAAAAATAAAAGGATTATCTCCAATCCAGCCTCTTTCGGTTCCAGAATAAGATAAAACCGGCTTTAATTTTAAATGCTCATTAATCCATCCAATACTATCATTAACTTCACAATATTCATCTGTACCTAAGTTTAATATATTTACTTTATCGTTAGCATTTTCAATTGCAACCATAATTGCGTCAATACAATCACCTACATATAAATATGATTTCCTTTGTTTGCCATTTCCTAATACTGCCAATTTTGTAGGATCATTCAATAATTGTTTATAAAAATCATATACATGGCCATGAGAATATCTTTCTCCTAAAATAGAAACAAATCTAAAAATCCAAACTTGGAAATCAAATCCTTCGGCAAAAGCTGATAATAAAGATTCACCAGCTAATTTAGAAGCACCATAAAATGATGTTTGAATTGGAAAAGGAGCATCCTCGGGCGTAGGTATAATCTTTGCTTCTCCATATACAGAACCAGTAGAAGAAAAAGCAATTTTTTTAATATTATTAGAACGCATAGCTTCTAGGACATTGAAAGTTCCAATTGTATTTTGTTTTAGATCTTTATCTACATGCTCAGTTCCAAAACGAACATCTGCATTTGCGGCAAGATGAAAAACAAAATCAGCGCTCTTCATGGCTTGCGTTAAATCAGATAAATTTGTGATATCGCCATTTATTAAAGTAAAATTTTTACTTAATAAAGATTTTTCAAGAAAATCATACTTACCTGTAGATAGGTTATCAAAACCAATTACTGTATGATTATTGTATATTAAATTATCAACAAGATTACTACCTATAAAACCAGCCGCGCCAGTCACAAAATATATCATAAACTAAGAGTTTGTTATTTTATTAAATAAATTAATTGTTTGCAAGTTTTCATTATATAAAGAATATTTATTTAACCAATTACATAAATCATTATTATGTTCTTCATGCTTTGATAAATATATCTTATTGATTAATATCTTTGATAATTCAATATAATTTTCAGGTTCGAAATATGTAGGAAAATTACCCATAATTTCATTTGCTATTTCCGTATTAGAAGAAATAACAGGTTTATTAGACAATAAACCTTCAACATACATATGTCCAAAGGTTTCATATAAACTTGTAATCGCAATAAGGTTTGCATTTTTATATAAATAAATTAAATCATTTATGCTCACATTAGATAAGATTTTTGTTTTATGTTTGATTTCTAAATCTAAAATTAATTTTTTTATTTTTATTTCATATTCTATTGAAACAAATTTTCCTATTAAAATTAAGGATAGTTTTTCAACTGATTCTTTATAATATATACTGTAAGCAAGTAAAAGTGTTTCTAAATTTTTGAATTTATAAAATGGTGAACAAAATAAAATATATTTATCTTTTTCTGTAACTTCATTTAATGATAGATGATTAACATTTTTTATTCTCCATAAATCTAGGTCAATTCCATGATAAATAACTTTACTTTTTTTGCAATATAAATGATTAGAGATTGTTTTATTTGCATAAAATGATGGATATAAAATTACGTTTGTATTAATTGAAGATAAATAAGAAATAATTTTATGAAAAATTGGAAATTTTAAAGTTTGTAACTTTTTTGGTAAAATAAAATTAGGATTTCTAATTGCCAAAATAAGTTTTTGATTAAACTTAAAAAAAGGTCCGATATCAAATGGTGAATAAATTAATTTTACATTGTATAATAAACCGTAAAATGGTAAAAAAATTGTTGACCAAATTATTCGAATAGGGAGTATTTTTAAAATATTAAATTGTAGAATTTTAACATTTTCATTACGATCAATTTTTGTAGTTAAAAAATTATTTGAAACAATAAAAATATACAAATTATTATCCTTATGACTTTTTATATAATCAAATAATGATTTAATATTATTTAGTGAGCCTATTGTTCTTGCTCCACTTGCATCAATTAAAATCTTTTTTTTATTCAATTTTTAATTGGAAATAAATGTTTAAAAGATGCATTATAAAATTGATTACAATTAAAAGTATTATTAAAATCATATAAAGCTTTACTACTAATTTCGTCATAATTAGTTAAAATAGATTCTAATGCTTTTAAAATTGAATTAGAATTTAAATCAAAACCGATTGCCCAGTCATAATTAGGTAAATATTTGAGCTTAAAATCACTATCAACTAAAACAGGTAAGCCTTCGCCAATATATTGATAAATTTTAGTGGAACCTCCTAAACCTAATGAACTAGTCATTAATGAATTTCTGTCATAAAAAGCAAGACCAATATCACATTTTTTAATAGTAGTAGGAACCTCATCCCAAGGACCAAAATCATTAAAAAACAAATTAGTTTGACAATTTAGAGATTTAGCGCGGTTCAATAATATTTCTTTATAATTTGAATCTAAATATCCTTTTATGTGCAATTCAATTTGATGATTAGCAATTTTGAAATTTAATACATCTATTATTTCTTCTATACCTCTACCGGTTCCAACACTACCAACAAAAACTATTTTTATTTTACTATTTTGTATTATACGAGGTTGAGATATATGTAAATTTAAATTTGGATAATTAGGAATTATATCATAACCAAATTTAAATTTACTTATATTGAAATATTTTAAACGTTCATTCATTGGCAAAGTGAAATAATCTATTTTCTTAAAACTTAATTTATTTAAAAAATATGAAAGATATGTAACTGATAAAATAGACATTCTATCATTTTTATAAATTGGATCATAATTGTGATACCAAACTTTACTTTTGGTCTTAATAAATAAAGTGGAAATAAAATATGAAGATAAAGCGATTGGGTCAATAATAAATATTAAATCATATTCATTAATACATCTTAATTTATAGAATTTTAATGTAAAATTTACAAAATGAAAGAATTTGTAAAATTTACTGCTTTTAAAAAATTTATCTTCTGGAATAATTTTAAAGCTATTTGGAATAAATGTTACATTATCTGGAAATTTGAATGTTATCTTATAATTATTCTTATAATAAAAATCTACATTATTTGCATTTTCCGAAATACTTAAAATTGAACTTATTAGAGCACCATGCGCTTCGGGATGTCCGTATGTGAATGCTAAAATTTTCAAAATATTATAATTCGAATTTTTTTGGAATTGCTATTAAATCAAAGTTTTTGGAAGATAAATCTTTAATATTAGTTGGTGTTATTATCTTAAAACTTGGATTTCTAGAAAATCTTATAATATCAGCACTATGTGAATTAATAAAGAAAGAATCATAATCTAAAGGATCTAAAAAATTAACAATATTAGTTAATGATAAATCATTTTGAATCAATGCACCAGGATTTATTTCTAAAATAATTAATGGTTTTGTATCTTTTAATAAATTTATAGCCCCTTGTAGAATATTTAATTCATGCCCTTCCACATCAATTTTTATCATTTTTATTTTTAAATTTGTAAAATTATTTTCCGATAAAAAAGAATCTAAAGTCTTAACCTTTATAGTTGTTTTAGTTTGTAGAATCAGCCCCTCTAAATTATTATTTTTATTTTCTAATCGACTTAGTCCGCTCTCAGTAGCAATATTAAAACTTGCTTCACCATTATAATTAGATAATCCTATTTTATTTAATATAATATTTTCAACATTATTTAAAGAAATATTATTTTCCAACAAATTATAAATTGTATTATCTGGTTCAAATGAAATAATTTTTCCTTTTGGTCCAACAATTTTTGAAGCATTTATTGACATATATCCAAGATTTGCACCAATGTCAATAAAATTATCGCCCAATGTTAAATACTTTTCAAAAATTTTGATTGTATCAAAACCACCGTGATTTAAAATATTTAAACAATGAAATCCTACATTAGGTAATATTTTTAAATTAACATTATTATAGGCATTATATACAGTATTTGAATTAAAAAGTATATTTTTTATAAAAAGTATAAATTTGGGGAACCCTTTTATCTGTATATTTTTTGAAATTATTTGTAGTATTTTAATTAATATTTTTTTCATTTGTTTATTTTTTGTTTATATTTATTATAAAACAACTATACATTTGAATTATAATTTTATTTGTTATTGCTGATTATTTACACCTAATTTAATTATAAATTAAATTAAAAAAGATATATAAAATGAAAAAGGCAAATAGGTCAATAATGTACAAAATTATTTTTTTGCTACAAGTGTAATTGAATAATTTTCGTATTTAATAAATTTATCAAATAAGATTGGCAAAATTCTAAATGGTAATACAATTAGGCAGGCAATTAAATGGCCTAGGTAATGATTAATAATTCTAAAAATTGTTGAAATTTTTTGACTAAAAAATCCACTACAATACCCAATTTCAATTACTTTAAATCCTGAATTTTTACAAAGTGAGTCCAAATCTTCGGGTTTATAACCAATTACCACATGCCCGCCATCTTCGATTGGATTAATTGGGTTAATTTTCTCAACTGGATCACCGAACATTGGTTTGAAATAAAAATTAGGGGTCGTTAAATATAACATACCGCCAATTTTTAAACAATTGTACATATCATTCATTAATTTTTGATCGTTTATAATGTGTTCAATATTTTCAGTACAAATTATTACATCAAATTGGTTAATTAAGTCTATTCTAGTGTCAAGATTTCTAACGTCACATATTGAAAATTGTACATTGTCAATGTTTGAAATTTTTGCTCTATTTTCAGCTTTGTTATTGTTTATAATGTCCCAACTTAGTCCCAAAGATTGAAAACCGAGTTTAGCGCTTGCAATAGTCATTGCTCCACTTCCACATCCAACATCTAACAATTTTAGATTACTCTTGTTATTAAATTTAATTAAGAATTTATTTACCCAAATCCACCTGTCTAAAACTAAAGTATCATGGAACATTAAAGTGATTTTAGAACCAAAGAGTCTAATTAGAAAATTAAGCATAAATTTAATTTATTTTTTTATAAAAAATTAGTGACCTGTTAATATATTCTTCCCAAGAATAATTATTAATTACTGTATTTCTTGTATTTTTAGAATGTTTTAATAATAAGAGTTCGTTATTATATAATTTATCAAATATCTTAACTATAGTTTCATATTCAGTAAGATTACAAATATATCCATTCTCTCCATTAGCAAATGATCCAAAACCTGAGTTTTCTGAGGCAATAATACATAATCCACTAGCCATTGCTTGTAATAAAACTAAACCTAAGCCTTCCTCATGAGAAGGAAAGAAAAAAATATCAGCATCTTGATAAATTTTTGGTAATTCTTTTTGTGGGACTTGAGAAATAAAAGTTACTTGACCATTACTTATATAGGGTTGTAAATATTCATACAGACCTGATTCTATAGTACCAACTATTGTGAATTTTAAATATCTTTTATTTTCACATAATTTAAGAACGTGTAAATAAATGTTAGCGCCCTTTCTTACAGAAAAATTTCCAGTAAATAAAATATTTAATGTATTATTTACTTTATTATATTTTTTTTCTTTAAAAATATCAAGATCAACACCATATGGATTAATAAACATCTTAGTTTTTAAGATGCCATAATCGATAAATGTTTTCTCAGTAAATTCTGTTGGAACTGCTATATAATCTACTAAATTATATTCATCAATTTCACGTTGGATTAATTTTACATTTGGTAGATTAAAATTAATATTTGGAAAATTCTTATACTCATGATGTAGAATTTTATATTGAAATTGGATATGTGTTGAGCCTCTTTCTAAAATAATTTTTGCGGTTGGATTAACTTTTCTTATTCTTTTTATAGTTAATTTTGAAAATCCAGCCCATAATATATAAATATCACTATTTTTTGGAATTAAACAGGATGCGAAAAAATCAAATAAGATATTTATGAATATACTTTGTGGGTATTTTTTATAAATTAGATTATAAAATCTACAATATAATTCTTTAAAAATCAAAGATTTAACATGTTTACTTGGTATGCCATAGCTTTTTAAAATATAAGCGGGATAACTTGTAATAATTTTATCTAAATTATTATTTTGTAATAAGCCATAAGCCAAATTAAAAGCATGGAACCTTCCTGGAACTGTTATAGTAACTTTCATAATAAATTAAAAAGACTCTGTTTCAATTAAAATAGGTATTCCATCAATAATTGGATATTTAATATTAGACTTAATTGACATTAAATAACTTTTATCTTCACTTAATTTTAAATCTTCATTAGATATTGGGCATTGTAATAAATGGATTAAATTTAAATTTTCTTTTGGATTATTTTTATGGCTATCTAAAAATAATTTAATAGCATTATTATTAATAATAAAGTTCGAATTAATATTATTTTTAAAAATTTTGATATAAATACTGTCTGATAAAAATTTAAGGAAGGGGATAAAAGAAGTTAGAAATGAAAAAAATAATGAAACTAATACTATAATTTTATTTTTATTAGAAACATAATATAAATCTTCTTTTAGAACACCAATACCTAAAAAACTATGATTTTTAAAACTAAAATTTTTGAAAATACTTTGAAATATTCCTCTATACTCACTTATAGTATAATATCTAACATTCCATGCATTAATATCATTTGCAAATTTCATTTCATTTTTTACATTATTTATATTATTATAAACACCATTTTTATTGGGAAATTCTAATTTAGAAAAACCAGTTGATTTCAAAATTCTATTTATATGCTTAAGGCATGATATCATTCTTGATTTATGTGTGTGTTGTATTACGCTGAAGCTCCAAACGAAATCAAAAATATTATCTTTAAATGGTAGATTCTTTAAATCAGCTACTAATGAATAGCCTAAACAATTATTTGCATGTAAAGTATTAATTGCAGTTTTACAAAATTCAAGTCTAATATCTATACCGATTGGAATGTAACCTTTATTAAATCCAGAAACCAACCATCTACCCCAACCGTTACCGATATCTAACATTATGCCATTATTTACTTTTTTTATTGGCAGATTGAAATTTGGATACTCGTTTAATTTTCCAATTCTATCTATGTAATGTATTCCATTTGTCGCAGCAATTTGCTGTTGAACAACCCAAGGTATTCGAGCAGAATAATTATCAGGCTCAATCGTATAGCTTAGATTTTCATAGATTTTAGTTTTGTCAAAATTAGTTTTATTCATAATATAATTTACTTAAATCTTATTTAGATAGTTAATTAAATCTTTACTTCTTTCATGATAATTATTATCTTTAGCATTTAGAAAAGCATTTTTTCGTATTCTAACATTTTCATCATTATTATACAGATAATAATCAATTTTTTCGATCATTTCATCTTTAGTATTAAAGAAAACCATTGAATTATAATTAGGAAAATAATTATTTTGTTCTTCTGAAAAATTTGAAATTACACACGCGCCTGATATTGTTAATTCAAAAGTCTTCATAGTATGTAAACACATATGTGGGGCTCTTGTGAAATTTATTACTATTTTTGCATTTCTAGCAGATTGTACCATACTTCTAGAAAAGGATTTACTTGAATTAAGGGCTATGTATCTTAATTCTTTATTTTTCGACATTTTCCAAGAAGCTCCATGTATCTTTAAATTATATTTTAATAATGGTATTAACATATCCTCTATCTCTTTTGTCCAAGTCCCAAAATAATGTATGTCATAATCATCAAATTTTTGAAGTATACTATCATCTATAAAATGAGTATACTTACAATATGCGAAAGGTAAATTAAAAACTTTTTTTGCACCAAATCTATATAAAATGGGGTTAATAGTTGTAGAAAATGTAATAAATAAATCAAATAAATGTGTGCTTTGCTTTAGTATATTATGTTGGTTTTTTTGTAACCCATAAGGATGATCAGATAGAAAATTAACAAGAAATAGGTTATCAACTTTTCTAAGTTTATTAAAATATTTTGTGTTCAAACCGCCATTATTAAAAAAAATAACTACAACAAAGTCATTAATTGGAAGATTATGTAAAATTATATCAAATATTTTTTTGGATTTTAAATCCAATAAATTAAACAAAAAATTTATATACTTATTAAAAAATTTTAAATACTTCCATTGTATAAATAAATTATCGATTAAAAAAACGTTATTATTATTGAATGTATCTTTTAATGCTAAATTATAATAATACGCCAAGCCAGCCTCTTTTGGGGTGTCAGATACTAAAATAATTTTGTTAAAATTCATTAAAAAATATTATTTAATAATATAAGGTATCGTATCATTAGAATCATACTTTATATTCGAATACGCAATTAAAGTCGATTCTGTTTCAAGTGATGGGTTATAAATTTTATGTGCTATTCCAGACGGAATAAATAAAATTGATTTATTTATTGAATTTAAAGTATAACTTATTTTAACTTTAGATGTTACATCTTCCAATGTAATTATTAATTCGCCTTTTAGAACTGCAAACCATTCATTAGCAATATTATGATAATGTTCGGCTCTAATTTTCTTGGGCAGAACTGTTACCAAATATATTTCACCAAAAGTATTTGATAAAAAACTCTCATTGCCATCCAAAAATTTAAAAAATTCTCCACGATCATCTATCAATTGAACATTATTTTTTATATAAACATCTTCTATCGTCATAATTAAAATATATTTTTATAATATAAATATGTTTCTTTAAAACTAACATTTAGTGGAGTAAGCTTGAAACCATATTGAAAACAAAGATTTGAGTTTGAGTAAAATTTGTTTAAATCATCTTCTCTAAATTTTATACTACCCCAGTTCCAATAATTAGGATCGAAATTATTTATTTCCAGTTTTAATAATTCTGAATACTCTATAAATGATAAAAAATTATTACTACCAATATTTATTAAATTTGGATAATTACGACCTTTTACATTTTTTATTATTGTTGAAATGAATATTACTAAATCATTAATAAAAAAATAGTCTCTCAATTGTGTACCAGGACTTAAATTAAGTATTACTTTTCTTATCTGCGCATTAATTAACATTGGGAATATTTTAGATTCAGATTCATAAGGTCCAAACATTCCAAATGGTCTCATAATCATGTAATTTTCTTTTGGAAAGTTCTGTAATAGATAATTACTCATTAATAATTTCGAAATACCATAATGTGTATTAGGTGAACATGGCGTACTTTCATCGATATCAATTCTGTTTAGATCATATTCAAATGCAGTTCCAACTTGTAACCAGAATAAATTAGTACGAGTATTTATATAAGTAAAAAAATCTCTTAAAAGAAAATAATTAATATTATACATTGTTTTCAAATCTATTTCATCTTTAACTACTCCATATGCAATACAGTTAATTATTATATTTGGTTTTAAATTTAAAATATTTTCCCAACTGCTTTTTTTTGCTAAATCAAAATAAATTTCATCTTCATTTGGTTTATTTTCAAATCGATTAGTATAAAATGCGTTTATTTTATTTTTTTTAAAATAATTTTTTAAATTTTTTCCTAGAAAACCAGTTGAACCTAATATTATTATAGACATATTATAATTCTAATTTTATATTTTTAATAATAGTCTCATAATCATATTTATTGATTATGTTTTTTGAAAATATTTTAGCATTTTTTTGTAAACATTTATTATTATATATTTCATTTATATAAAGTGATAATTGTTCTGTATTTCCATATTCATAAATGAAACCATTTTCATTATTGTAAACTAAATCAGTATTACAACCTACAAGATTTGATACGATTACAGGTAATGAAAAATTCATTGCTTCATTAACAACTAACCCCCATGTTTCACCAACCCCAGAGGGTAGAACAAATAAATCTGCAATTGTATAATATTTTGCAATTTCTGATTGATTCTTGAATCCAAGAAAAATAACATTATTTATATTATTATCATTAATATATTCTTGTAAAATAAACTTTAAATTTCCATCGCCAAGAAAAATTAAGGTGCTATTTTTAATGTTAGCATTATTAAATGCAATTAATAGATCTAATGGTCTTTTCTTTTGTATCAGTTTTCCGCTAAATAAAATTATAAAATTATTAGGATTGATTTTTAATTCTTGCTTAAAAATTATTTTATGAGGCGCTAATTCTGATTCTAAAATTTGAAGCTTTTTATTGTTAACACAATATGGAGTATATATAAATCTACTTTCATCTTTAATTCCATAATAATTATAAAATAATTTATTTTGAATACCTATAAATAAAAATTTTTCAAATAATCTTAAAAAGATATATTTAAAAAAGAAGTATTTAAATATTTTTTTAACTTTCCTATTTTTTATTTCATGTATATATGGAGTTTCAGCCCTTAACCAAATTTTAATACCTAAAATTTTTGCTGTTATTATTGCAATTAATGATGTTGGATATCCCCAACCATGAATGATTAAAATATCCGGTTTGTTTTTAAAAAGATAATTTATTATTGAAAAATTACATCGTTTAAAATAATTTGAAATTAAATCTTTCTTTAAAAAAATATATTGATACCCGTTTAGTAAATCAAAATCCCAGTTAATGTTTTTTGAAAATTCATTATCATAATACCCACCTGTAGTATCTTCACAATAAATAACGTTAAATTGAGAAAAGTTACTTTTTTCAATCTCTATAAAAAGTGGACTAAAATATTGAATTGGATGTGTTAAAAGAAAAGAAATTTTTTTCATACTTTATTAAAGTACTTAATATTTTTCATTACAAAATGAAGTTATTTGATTTACAGTAAATGCATATATATCTTCTTTTTTATTCAAATATGATTTATACCAATTAAATGTATAATTACATGTTTTTTTAAAATTTAAAATTGGCTTCCATCTTAATAAAATATTTGCTTTATCACAACTTAATTTTAAAAAGTTAGCCTCATGATAATTATTACTTGTTACTAAGTAATTAATTTTAGTATGATCTTGATGCCAAAGGTGTATGAATTCATTATATAAATCTAAAACTGAAAAAGTCTCCTCTGAAATGGGTCCAAAATTAAATGATTGGCCATTTATAGTATTTCCTTCAGTTAATTTTTGTCCTAGTAATAAGTATGCACTTAGCGGCTCTAATACATGTTGCCAAGGTCTAGTAGCATTTGGACTTCGAATTTCTAACTGCGTATTTGCAATTAAACTATTAATTATATCAGGGACTAATCTATATTCAGACCAATCACCACCTCCAATCACATTACCAGCTCTTGCAGAAGTTAATTTAACATTAGAATTTGTATGTGAAAAAAAAGAGTTTACATATGAATGAAAAACTATTTCTGCTGCTCCTTTAGATGCACTATAAGGATCTTTTCCACCTAATTTGTCTGATTCTCTATAACTCCATAGATGTTCATTATTTTCATAGCATTTATCACTTGTAACAACTACAACATTTGTTTTTATATTTAAGACTCTTAAGGCTTCCAATAATTTTACAGTACCTAAAACATTGGTCTCAAATGTATTAATTGGTTCCAAATATGAATTAATTACAATTGCTTGAGCTGCTAAATGAAATATAAAATCAGGTTTGATATTATTAATTGTATCTAAAAGATTATCATAATTATTAATATCTTGAAAATTGGTTTCAATTTTTTTTTCTATATTTAAAATATTATACATTGAGTTTCCACTTGGTATATCAATGGACAGCCCATAAACTTTTGCTCCTAATTCTTTTAGCCATACTGATAACCAAGAACCTTTAAAACCTGTATTACCTGTTATAAGTATTTTTTTTCCTTTATACGTATTTTTAAAATTATATAAATTTACCATGTTTTCCATTTAGCATTATTATTATCCCATAATTCATTTAAGTAATTTTTATCCCTTAGCGTATCCATACATTTCCAAAATCCTTGATGTTTGAAAGTATAAATTTGATTATTTTTAGCCATTTCTTTTAATGGATAATCTTCAAAAATACATTCATCATTATTAATATAATTTAAAACTTCCGGTTCGCATACAAAAAAACCACCATTAATCCAACTTCCATCACCTTTCGGTTTTTCATTGAAAGAGGTTACATTATTATCTTTGTCGATTTCAAGTGCTCCAAATTTACCTTCTGGTTGAACTGAAGTAATAGTAAGTAATTTGTTATTTAATTTATGAGAATTAAATAATTCATTTATATTAACATCAGAAACACCATCTCCGTATGTTAAAAAAAATGGTTGATTATTAATATATTTTTCAGCTTTTTTAATTCTTCCACCAGTCATTGTCCCTAAACCAGTTTCAAGCATTGTAATTTTCCATGGTTCTGAAAAATTATTTAGTATTGTTAATTCATTTGAGGAAATATCTAAACTAACGTCACTATGTCTTAGAAAATAATTAACAAAATAATCCTTAATTACATACCCCTTATAACCAAGCAAAATGATAAAATCATTATACCCATAGGAAGAATATAATTTCATAATATGCCATAAAATTGGTCTATTCCCTATCTCAACCATGGGCTTAGGAATAAGATCAGTATGTTCACTCAATCTCGTTCCATAACCACCTGCTAAAATTACTACTTTCATTTTTTATATATCTGATTTTAAAAAATATAAATTCAATTTATCAACACTAATCAATTTATAATTATATTTTAATAAATATGTTAAATATTTATTTTCATGTATTTTAGATATTTGATAATCAAGATCCTCAATTATTATCAATTGTGGCTTATAAACAATTAAATCTATTGATAAAAGGACTTCGAAATCATGTCCTTCCACATCTATTTTAAGTAAATCAATTTTTTTTGTTTTATCAACGTATTCTTTGATAATTTGGTTAAGAGATTTTACAGGTAAATTTATTGTTGAAACAATGTCATCATTTTTAATAACATGTTTTGGATTAATTGATGAATAATTAGAATTTCTTGAAATATGAAATTCACACGTGTCAATATTTTTATTAGAAATGATTGAATTTATTGAGATATCTTTTTTTCTAACATATTTAGATTTAGTAATTAAGCTTGGATTAGCATCTAATAGTAAACCATTCCATCCATTTAGGTATAATTTAAATGTATTTGAATGTCTAATAGGATGATTACTACCAACATCAATATAAAAACCTGGTCTATTTAAATTTAATAATGAAATAATGTGTAAATCTTCTCCAGCATGTGAAAAACTATACTTGAAGGTTAAATCTGTATTTATTTTTGTGAATAAATCAAAAAAAATTACTCTTATTGAGGTAATAAAATCTAATCTATAAAAATAAAATTTTAATTTATTATAATATCTCATTTGATAAAATTTAAGTTATTTATTAATCTTTTTTCAGAAATATGTATATATTTTTTAAAAAATATTATAATATAAGAAAGTAGAATTGTTAAAATTAAAAACATCTCCATGATTTGGTTTTCTATAAAATATTTTATTAATATAATAAATGCAATGACCAATAAATTTAATGTGGGGAAAAATTTTAGTGTATCTCTAATATCAAAAAATGAAAAAGTATTGTCTTTTATAAAAACTAAAATTAGCGATGCTAATTGTGTAAAGAGATAACATATCAAATATGCATTAACTCCATATTTAGGCACTAAAAAATAAATTGAAATAATCAAAGTTAATATTGTTATAAATGAAACTTTTCCAACATAATTCATTTGTCCATTAGATATAAGAAAATTTGAAAACATATTAGTAATCTGTGTAAATAGATTTACTAAAGTTAAAATAGTGATAATATAAAACCCATTTAAATATTTTTTTCCAAATAATAAAGTAATAATTGGATTTAAAAATGCAATGATTAATAAACTAGAAACTACTAAAAAAAAAGTGAAGTATCTAAATTGTATTGATTTTAAATTAAAAGTTTCAATTTCATTACTTTTTGATAAATATGTTAGCATTAATGGAAGTAGTGCAGTTGGTAAAAAATTTATTAAGGAATTTAATGCTCCAGAAAATCTAAGATATGTAAAATCTTCAATATTTAAAAACTTGATGAAAACCGAAATTGTAACTAATCCAAATATTGAACCTAAAAGAGTATTGCCAAAATAATAAAAAAAACCTTCTTTAAGTAATTCAAAAAAAGTAGGAAAAAAATTGTTTATTGTAATCTCAATTCTATTAGTCTTAAGAATTTGTTTTATAAAATATGTTGAAAGAACAAAGTTTATAATAGTAGATAAAATATAACCATATAATGCTCCTCTATAGCCAAAATAAAATGATGCGAATAATATTATAAATAATGATGAAAATGTATAAATTATATTTTTAAAATTTAATATTTTAAATTCCCCAAAACCAATCATTAAAAATAAAAAATATTGATTTAAACCTTCGAAAAATATTAATGGAATTAAAAGAAATATATTAAAATTATTATTATAAAAAAATAATGATGCTACTTGTTTTTGAAATAAAAATAATAAAAAACAAAAAACAAAATTAACTACTATTAAAAATAATAATGAAGCTCCAATTTTATTTCCTAAAATATTTTTATTTTCATTATTATACTTTGCAGAAATTCTTTGCATTTGGATTGTCAATCCAAAATCTAGTAATTGATTAAAAGAAGTACCAGTATTAATATAAATATTATATAGTCCAAGTTCAGATTTAGTAAGTAATCTTGAAAGAGAACTTAAAATAAATAAATTACTAATCTTTGTAATAATACTTGATAAAACTACTCTATAGCTATTCTTTATAATATTTTTCATTGAAAATTTTCTATTTCAGCAACAATAAGTAGGTCTAATATTTCAAAGAAGTCTATATTATATTCCCAGTTTAGTTTATTTTTAATTTTAGAATTATCCCCATATATATCTTCTATTTCAGATGGTCTATAAAGTTTTGGGTCTATAATTATTTTGTTTTTGTTTAAATTTAATTTATCAAATACATATTCAACAATTTCCCTTAATAAATATGATTTACCGCTTGAAACTATAAAGTCATCTGGTTCTGTATGATTCAAAATCAACCACATTGCTTTAACATATTCAGGCGCATAACCAAAATCTCTTTTTATTTCAATATTACCTAGTTTTAAATTATCTAGTTTCCCATACTTTATTTGTATTGCACTATTAATGACTTTTTTTATGAAGAAATTATTAGATCTAAAAATAGATTCGTGGTTAAATAAAATTGCATTAGAAGCAAATAATGAATATGATTCTCTATAACTATTTACTGTCCAAAATGATGTTGCTTTTGAAATGGCATAAGGACTATTCGGTTTTAAAATACTTTTTTCATTTATGGGGAGTTCTATGTTTTTTCCATACATCTCACTACTACTAGGTTGTAAAAATTTTATATCCTTATTTATTATTCTTATTATTTCTAATAGATTTAAAGTAGCAATAGAATTGAAATGTATTGTTGTGAAAGGTTGTTGAAAAGATTGACTTACGGAGCTTTGTGCTGCTAAATGATAAACTTCATCAAATTTATATTTTGTAAAAATTTTCGTTAAACCTATTGCATCTAAGATATCTAATACCTCAAATTCTATATTATTTTCAATATTAAGTTTTTTTAGATAATTAGTGGTTAAATAATGAGTGCTTCTAACTAAACCTATCACCTTATATCCTTTTTGCAAAAGTAATTCAGCTAAGTAAGCGCCATCTTGACTAGTTATACCTGTTATTAATGCTTTTTTTTGCATTTAAAATATAAATTTTTTTAAAATTTACTTCATTATTTTTTTATAAAAGATATTAATTGCTAAAATAAATATATATATAAAAGAAGTTGATAACCCTCCTATTATAGTAGAAACTAGTCTACTTAGTTTATCTTTTTTAAGTGGGAGAATCGGATGGTCAATGATTTGGATTAATGGCGTTTCTTTTCTTAGGTTTATTTTAGATAACTCTAATTGAATCATAATTTGTTTTAAAACTTCAACATTAGCTGTAACATTAATTTGTCTTTTTTTACTTGGGGCTCCTTTTATATTTAATGATGGATTTAAGTTATATACATTGTCTGTTTCAGAAGCTACCAAAGAAATTGAATTATTGAGTTCGTTTTTTATACTATCTGCCTGGTTTTGTAAAATATTTGTATTAATTCTGGCTTTCTTACTTTTTGTTTCAATATAAAAGCTTGATGTTTCTGAAGCTAGTGTCTCACATAATATTTTTGAAAAAAGTTCATTATTACTAATCACTTCTATGGTTAAAATAGAAACTTTTTTATCTTTTTGCTTGATAATTAAATTATCTTCACTTGTTAGTTTTTTATGTAAAAAATGTAAGATCGAATCTTGTTGTAAATTAAATTTTGAACGATCAGCTCCAATATTAAATTGAATATTTTTTAAATTTGTTTTGTTTTTCCAATTTTCTCTTAAATTATTGAATCTAATATAATACTCAGCTAAGGAAATATTATCCCCATTTATTTGAATAGGTTCTAATAAAACTTTTTCAATTATATATTGGCTTTTCATCAATTCGGCTAAATTACTTGCTGCAAAAGCCCCTCCACTTGTACCACCACCTCCTAAATCTAATCCTAAACTACTTGCTAACCCTATTGCTCCGCTTAAGCCTCCGCCACCTCCGCCCTTATCTTCATCCATTGCAAATGTAAGCACCGCAGTATAAATAGGCTTCCTATTTGTTGCAACTAGAAACCCTATCATACCTCCAATTAATGATATTAATAAAATTATTTTCCATTTATTGATAAGAAAAGAAGCCCAATTTTTTATTTTTATTATAAGCTCTTTCAATGAAATTTCATCATTGTCGTTATTTGAATTTTCTATTTGATTATTTTCTAAAGCCATTTTGTAAAATTAAATTTATAAATTTAGTTAAGGCTATTTTTGCAATAAACTAATTGTAGCTAATGCAGCTACTACTTGAGCTATTACAGTAGTAAATTGTATAACTGTTGTCATTGTTTTTTCCTTCTTAGCATCAGTTTCTGGAATAACAACTTCAGCACCTGGTCTAATTACTGGGTTCACTCTAAATATGCCAAACATTTTTGTTCTATTTGATTTACCATTAGCATAAATAACATAAGCTCTTCCTCTTTTTGCGTATTCTGAAATTCCTCCAGCTGCACTTATACATTCTCCAACGGTTAAGCCCTCTCTATATACAATATTAGTTGGTCTTAATACACCCCCACTTACTTTAACTCTATTATCCATTTTTGGAATTACAATTTCATCTTTTCCTCTCAATACTAAATCTAATTCAGAACCTGGGTGTTGCATTATATAGTTAATGTCAATAGCTATTTGATAATAATCCTCTTCTATATCTTTAAATAAAGCATTTAAAGTGTCTTTTAATTTATTGCCTTTTGATTGAGGGTTTAAATCAATATCGGTTGTACCCATTTGATTTGTTGGAGCTGGTGTATTTAATATTGAATTTTTATCAGCTTCTTGTTTAGCCTTGAATTTTCTTGTATAAGCAAGTTCTATAGATGTTTTTGTTTCGTCAGATTTTAAAGAATCTATATCAAATCTTTTTCTTTTGATATATGCACCTTCTCCATAGGCTTCACCAATTAAACCACCTGCTCTTTTTACAATATCACTTACTTTTTCTACTCTTGAGCTTAAAGTATATTTACCCGCACTTTGTACTTGCCCGCTAATGGTAATTACTTCTGGTAAAGTATACCCTACTTTTTTAGTTATGGTAACTACATCTAAAGGTTGTAATACAATATTTTCTTGACCAGGATTAAAACTTAAATCTCCGTTAATTTCTGTTTTGAAAATTTGCGTTACTTGGTTATTTTCAACTTTGTCGCCATATTGAACAAGTCTTGCAACTTCAATATTTTTATTGGCAGCATAAGTAAAACCTCCAGCCATTAAAATTATATCCTTCACAGTCATGCTATCAATATAGTTGAAAGAACCTACTGTTTTTACTTCCCCAAATAAATCTACTTTTAAAGAATCTCTAATTTCTAAAATAGAATTAATATATAGTTCATCTTCTCTTTGTAATAATATATTCTCAGTTGTATTTTTTTCAAGTGCCTTTGATAAGTTAATACTTATCATTTCTTTTAATAAATTAGGTTTCATTCTAATTAATTGCGCTCTGCCTGTAAATGCATCTTCTTTTAAACCATCTGCTTTATTTATTAAATCTGCAATTCGCATACCGGGCTGTAACTCATAAACGTCGGGTCTGTATACAGCACCACTCAAAACAACTCTATTTTGGTATCTATTAATTATTTTTGAAATA
>Ga0102921_1000041_pt1 | contig 41747 bp, 38 predicted proteins | sample Colrivmeta156802_FD_78205 | JGI IMG/M metagenome (GOLD analysis project Ga0102921, IMG submission 78205) | Estuarine microbial communities from the Columbia River estuary - metaG 1568-02 | ecosystem: Environmental > Aquatic > Marine > Intertidal zone > Estuary | place: USA: Columbia River...
GTCATTCGCCGACTGGCCAACGAAGAAAATTGTGCACTGGTGGATCTTCGAACCGCTTTCATGGATTACCTCAGGCTGCATAATACAGGCCTGCTGTTTTCTGGTTTGGAAATTGTGTGTATTAAATTATTGGTGCTTGCTAAAATCTTGAACACATTCTCCTATTTTCGTCCGCGTTGCCAATTCGCTTTCATTCACCTTGTCGCCTGTACGTAAATATACTTATTGAAACATAAAATAAGTGTGTTGTAGTACTTCACTCCAGTTTTGATCCCCCATGCATCCTTCCTTTATACGCGTTCAATTGTATTAACAGCTATTAACCTTGAGATTAATAAACTGTGGATTCGATTCACAGAAAACCAAAACTGAATGAAAAAATTACTGCTTAGCTCCGCGATCGCCTCCATGGCATTGGTTTCTCATGGTCAGTTCTCCGTTGGTTCGGATGCGAACTCTTTTGTCGTTAAATCCGGTGAGATTTTTCACTATGATGGACTCACTTTGACGCCTTCGTCGGATCTCGCACTTACCTCTACCACCCTAACCAAGACGGATGCGAAAACCATCACACCTGCACTGAATAACAACTACATCAGCCGGTATTTCAGTTTCAGCAATACAACGCCAGCCTTTACTGGTACGGTGCGTTTTTCTTATTTGGGGGCCAGCTTGAATGGCATTTCGGAGTCTGCTCTTCGGATGTACATCAGACCGGGCACAAGTACATGGATCGCTCGTACCGATGCGCCCGATCAAGTCAATGATTATGTAGAGAGCACGCTTTCCTCCATTACCCTGAATACACTCACTCTTTCCGATGCCAGTTTCACGCTTCCGGTAACCTGGCTTCGATTTACAGCGGTAAAAAAACAAGGCACATCGGTATTGAACTGGAGCACGGCTTCTGAACTGAACACCCAAGACTTTTTGGTGCAACACAGCACGAACAACAGTGTGTGGATGTCGATCGGTGCTGTAAAAGCAGCCGGAAACGCCAATACCCAATCGGATTACACGTATGTCCATCAAACTCCATCAGCCGGCATCAATTACTACCGATTGATCCAACGTGACCTGGATGGTAAACTCAGCTATAGCAAAGTGGTTTCGGTGCAGCTCGATAAATCAGACATCAAACTACAGGCCTTCCCCAATCCCGTACTGGATGGGAAACTGAACGTACTGCTGAAGGAAGCTACCCTCGTACGCCTATTCGACGCATCAGGCAAGCAGGTCCTCAGTCAACAACTGAATGCGGGTCTGCAAGTGCTGCAGGTAAAGGGTCTGCCAGGCGGTGTGTACTACCTGCAAGCGGGTAGCGAAGCCATTTCCATCGTCATAAAGTGAGTTCCGGGTCAGCAGGATCTGTCGATGTTGCCCGAGATCGAATCTTATTTCATGTCGTATAATGAAATAAGGATTCACTGCGTCCTTCCAGGAGTTTCACGTAGTACAATCCCTCCCCCGGCAAACGGTCCAAACGGATCTTATGTGAGTTGTGCAATTGATTCGCGGCTAACGACTCCTAAAGCATCACTTCTCCGGTTCCACGTACGATGAATTGCATCAGCTAGATTCCGCTAAGCTGCCTGATTTTTCTCCTGGTCGTTGTTTGTTGATTGATCAGCTTTTGCCCGAATTATTTCGTCAGGCTAATCTTCCTCGTTTTAGGTGGGGCATAAAAAAAGCCCTCCGGATGGAGGGCTTTATAGAGGTTGAGATTTATCAGAATTTGAATCCGATGCGCAGGAACAGTCGACGACCGTTTCCACCCATCTGAACGGCATCCCAAGGTCCGCCGGTTTCGTTGTTGTAGGCATAGTCTTCTGCGCCTTTAACAGCACCGAGGTCGGGGTGTGCGTTCAGCACGTTGTCGATACCGAAAGAAAGCGTGTAGCGTTTCCAGAAAGGCATGCTGGCATAAATATCGGTAACCACTTTTCCGGCATAGAGGTATTGATCAGCAACATTGCCGCTACCATTGTTCAGGGGAACGGTGGGGTTGATGCCCAGACCGTCTTGTCCGTAACCAAAGAGGCTTATCTCGCCGAAGTAAGTAACTCGCGCTCCCAACGTGAGGCGCTTGCGGCCATATTCCAGGTTCAACGAACCTTTCATATTCGGAGCAGAAGCCAGGATAAAGGCTTGTTCACGATCACTGAGGAAGGTTTGTTGCAGGAAGGTAGAACCGCTCAGTCCGCTAGGTACATTGATCTTATCAATGCTCATGTGCTGATAGTTACCGGCAAACAATACTTTATAGCGCGTCTCACCAACTTTCTTGGAATAATCGATGATCACGTCTACACCGGCGTTGGTTGTGTTCACAGCATTGGCGAAGAATTGTGCGTAGGTTACATTCAGGGCGGCCATTTGTGCACGCAGGGTTGCACTGAGTGCCGGGTCGCTGCCATCGAATTGTCCGCTGAGTACCACGCGATCATTGATCTTGGTGATGTATCCGTCTACGGTTACATTCAAGTTGCTGCGGGGGCTCCAGATCAATCCGGCTGCACCACTCAAGCTCTTCTCTTGCTTCAATGCGGGGATACCGGCTGCAGCGGCGAGGGAGCTGTAATTAGGCGCGATTTTTACTTCGGCGATGTTGCCACCCTGAACCGTTGTGAAGGTGGAGCTGAAGTTCACTTGTTGCAGGGAAGGAGCACGGAAGCCGGTGCTGACCGATCCACGCAGTTTCACTTTCTTGCTGGCATTAAAGCGAGTCGCGAACTTATAATTGTGTGTGAATCCGAAATCGCTGTAGTTCTCCATGCGGGCAGCCAGATTCATCATCCACTTAGACGTAACATCGAATTCCGCATCGGCGTAAACGCCCAATACGTTGCGTTTGGCATTCACTTCGTCAGCGATCTGGTATCCAGGGAATCCTTGAGAACCAGTGGCCTTGGTGCCGTCGTAATTGCGGTAGGAAGCTTCTTCGCCGGCGAAGATTTGGTAGTTCTCGTAGCGATATTCAGCACCCACACCCAGATTGAAGTTCTTCGAGAAGGTGCGCGTAAAGTTCAGGTTTGTTGTGTTCTGCAGGAACGAAAATCCGCCATCGTCAAAATGACGCTGTGCATCACCCTGAGAAGCATTGAAGGTTTTGTCGCCGTAGAAATGGAAGTTGTTGCGACCCGTGGTGTTGCTCAAATCCCAACCCCAGTTACCGAAGGCAACGCCTTTGGCGCCGGCAGTAGCGGATACATCATTGATGTTGGTTTGAATATGCGGGCTGTACCAAGTTTCGCCACTGCTGGAACGACGCATGACCGACTCAACGAAGATCAGGTTGCCATTCGCATCCGTAGGGAAACGATCGGGGCGGGCCGAGAAGTTACGGGTGAATGCATAAGCATCCGAAGCACGGCTGCTCTGGCTACCGAACGAGTAGATCGTGGTTTTTCCTTTGGTGGGCAGTTCAAAATTGTAGAAGGTACTGAAGCTATTCAATCCGGCATCACCATGACCGCGGCGATAGATGTTCAAAGGCAGTGCATCATCCAGCACCTGACGGAAAGTCTTGGCTGAACTGATCCCTTCAAAGGTCAGATTCAGGAATCCACCCTTATTGCCCATCGGAACACCGAAGTTGACATTGGCGTTCAGACCACGTCCGTCGATCTTTTTGCCGTACTCATAGTCGGTTTGCAAGCTTTGCTCAAAAGCGGTGTTGTAGGTTGGATCGTAGTAGCCGCTCATGCCCAACGAACCGGTGATCTGGTTGATGGATTTTTTGGTGACGATATTGATCACACCGGCGATCGCATCCGAACCATATTGGGCGGAGGCACCATCGCGCAGGATCTCAACACGGTCGATGGAAGAAACAGGGAGAGCATTCAGATCGGTTCCGGAGTTACCGCGACCGCGGGTTCCGAATACCGCTACGAAGGCAGTTTGGTGACGGCGTTTACCGTTGACTAGCACCAGGGTCTGATCGGGACCCAGTCCACGCAAGGTGGCCAGATCGATGTGGTCAGCCCCATCGCTACCGGTTTGTTTGTTGTAGTTGAAAGAAGGAGCCAGGTAGTTCAACGTGGAGGTCAGGTCCAGACGGCCGGTGGTGGCGGTTGCTTGTCCGACGTTGATCACATCTACCGGGGCCATGGTCTCGGTTTTAACACGACCGGAACGGCGGCTACCCACCATCACGACTTCGCCCATGGTTTCAACGGACGTAGACATTTTGACGGAGAGGGTCGACGATTTCGCAGAAACGGTTTGTTTCTGGAATCCGACGGAGCTCAGCTCCAGCATATCATTTTCGGCAGCAGCCAGACTGAAGGAACCATCGGCTCCGGTCAGGGCCATTTTGCCCGACTTAACAGCCTTGATGGTCACACCCGACAGGGGCATGCCGTTGGCATCTAAAATTTTACCGGTGACCATACGCTGGGCCAGTACGGCCAAGGTGGTACACACGAAAAGGGTGGCCAAAAGGAGCGCCTTTCTCATAAAGCGGTTGTTTGGTGAAATAATAGCCTTAAAAATAGGGGAATTTATCGGTTTGCCCCCCAATAAATTAGGCGGTTCGGCCGGGGTATTGCTCCAGGGCCCGGGCCAGGCAATCCATCGCGGCATCCAGGGCCTCCAAATTAAGTACATAGGCCAACCGTACTTCCTTCATTCCGAGTCCGGCCGTGCCATAAAACCCGGTAGCCGGCGCCAACATGACGGTCTGGTCTTCATGCCGGAAGTCCTCCAGTAGCCATTGGCAAAATTTATCCGAATCATCGATGGGCAAACGGGCGATGGCATAAAACGCCCCACCAGGGTTGGGGCAAAACACGCCAGGCATGGCGTTTAGTCGCTTCACTACAAGGTCTCGACGGCGTAAATATTCGGCTTTGGGTCCATCGAAATATTCAGCCGGTAGGTCCACGGCCGCTTCTCCCAGTATCTGGGCCAAACCGGGCGGACTCAACCTCGCCTGGGCGAACTTCATCACGGCATCGTACACGGTTTTATTCCGGGTTACAAAGGCTCCGATCCGCGCCCCACAAGCACTGTATCTTTTGGAGATGGTGTCCATGACAATGGCATGATTTTCCAGTCCGGGTAATTGTAAGGCACTTACGAATTCGCCGCCGTAACAAAATTCCCGATAGGCTTCGTCGCTGAACAGGTACAGATCGTGTTTGATGCAGAGTTCACGCAGCGCCACCAATTCAGCCCGACTGTAGAGATAGCCCGTCGGGTTATTGGGATTGCATATGACGATGGCTTTTGTTTTCGCGGTGATCTGCTTCTCAAAATCGGCAATGGGTGGAAGCGCAAATCCATTTTCAATGTGCGAAGTGATCGGAACCACCGCTACACCCGCGGCACAGGCAAATCCGTTGTAGTTGGCATAAAAAGGTTCCGGGATGATTACTTCATCACCCGGGTTCAAACAGGCCAAAAATCCAAATTGAATGGCCTCGCTGCCACCCGTGGTGACAAGTATCTGCTCGTGCGTAACATCAATACCCACTCCTTTGTAGTACTGTACTAATTTCTTTCGGTACGATTCGTTGCCCGCACTGTGGCTATACTCCAACACCGAAATATCCGCATCGCGTACCGCTTGCAAAACAGCGGGGGGAGTTTCGATATCGGGTTGTCCGATGTTCAGGTGATAAACCTGTATCCCCGCTCGCTTGGCGGCTTCGGCGTAAGGGACCAGCTTGCGGATTGGAGAGGCGGGCATCTGACTGCCCCGTTGGGAGATGTTTGGCATGCCACAAAACTACAGCATCCCCATCAGTTCACTCCGAATGGTCGCCTACCTTTGCAAAAATCAATTCATACAAGATGAAAAAGTTTGCACTGTTTCTTGCGCTGCTCATTGGCGGAACCGCTGTTTCCCAAGATGTGGAGTACAAAAAAGGAAAGATTCTGGTGGATGGCGTAGAGTATCTCACGATGGAGGTGATCAAGATGAATTTCGGACTCACGAAAAATTTTGAGGTGTTTACGACCGGTGGAGTGAAGGTGGCGACCGCCGAGGTCAATGCCACCAAATACGAATCGGATAAAAACGACAACTCATTTCTCTATTACGATGTCGTCTTTTTTCCTTCCCAGCAAAAAGGGGTTTTTAAAGTTGCTTCACTCGGACAAGAAAAATCCTTTGCCCAACTGATGGGATCCAGCGGAATTCTTGTAGGCAACAAACCCGACGAGGCCAAGATTCAGTCGTTCATCGCACGAAGAGGCGTGACGCCAAAATTGTATGTAGACTATACACCCGTACCCCGCAGCCGCACCTGGCCCATCGAGATCAAGGCCGATCGACAGATCTCACAGGAAAGCAAGGTGATCGGCTATTTCACAGCGAATTATGCCGATGGGAACGGGAAGGATTATTATCAGATCTACTTGCCGACCGGTGTACGCCTGGCTGACCTTTCTTTTGTTGGCGGAAACAACGCGCAGGATTTTGAACTCTATACCTACAAGGATAAATACAAGCGGCTGGTCGGTATTCCGCAAAAAGATCGGATCCTAGCGGCCGATCAAAGCGTTGACAAGAATTATCTAACGTTGAAGCGCGTTATTAAATGGCTGGTCGATAATCAGATCCTTTAATTAATCTGACTATAATTAAAAAAGCCCCGCAAATGCGGGGCTTTTTTAATGCGGTTTCTTGCAAGAGTCTTATTGCTTAGGCGCTTGTTTCTTGTATGCTTCGTAGGCCTCAACGGTCAAAACCTCTCCGGCGATCTGTACACTTTTGGTTTGGTCAATGCCGGCGAATTTTACGTAAACATCCTTGGTGAATGGGGCAACGGCAGCCGCATTGTATTGCACTTTCAATTTGGCGGTAGCACCGGGCAAGATGGGCTCGGTGATCTTTTCCGGGGTGGTGCATCCGCAGCTGGCCCAGCTGTTCTCAACAACCAAGGGCTTGCCGCCGATGTTCTTGATCTCAAAGGAGTAGGTAACGGGCTCTCCTTGTTTGATCTTGCCGAAATCATGTTTCTCAACGTTCATTTTCACAACTTCTTCCAGCTTCACTTGAGCCATGGAAGCGATGGAAATAAATAGGGCTGCGGTTAGAATCCAGATTTTTTTCATACTTCTGTTTTAATTTAATTGGATTGTTTTTTAAGTAAATCAATGGACGTATTTCGGGGGGCTGAGCCCTCGGGAGCACGCCAAACGGTTCCTACGATGCTGATCTGCTTGGTTACGCCACCATAAAACAACGTAACGGGTTTATCAAAAACCCCTTCCGAAGCTGCGTTGTAGCCAACTTTAATTATGGCAGTCGATCCGGCTGGGATTTCTTCCCGACTCCACTCCGGGGTGGTACATCCGCAGGCCGCCTGTACATTTTCCAGTTTAAGTGGCTTTTTGCCGACATTTTTGATCACAAAATTGTGGTAGACCGGTTTTCCCTGGGCGATCTTTCCGAAATCATGCTTCATCTCCAAAACAACGATCGGATCATCGGCGGGAGGTTGGGTAACTGCCGGTTTGCCGTGGTCATGGCCATCGTGCTCACCATGCGTTTGGGCTTGAGCGCTTGTGAAAGCCAGCCAACAAATCGACAATATGACGGGTCGTAGCATCATCGTGTAAATGTACGAAAAGATGGATGTTGGGGAAAAAGGGTTGCAAGGCCCCGGCTGATTTTTAACGTCCACTTCTCAATTGCCCTATTTTTGTCCCATGCCCGAACAACCGTTATCTGAGGCCTCGGCCGCTCTATCCTTTGATGCATTCCGGTCGACCGTCTTGACCGATTACCGGCTGGCTATGCTCAGCCGCGAGGCCAGCCTGCTCGGACGTCGGGAAGTACTCGGAGGCAAAGCCAAGTTCGGCATCTTTGGCGACGGCAAGGAAGTGGCCCAAGTAGCCATGGCCAAGTTCTTTCAGCCCGGTGATTTTCGCAGTGGTTACTACCGCGATCAAACCTTTATGTTGGCGGCCGGACTAACCACGGTCCGCGAACTATTCGCCCAATTATACGCTGATCCCGACCCTGCTCACGAACCGGCTAGCTCGGGTCGACAAATGAATGCCCATTTTTCTACGCCTTTCCTAGATGAAAAAGGAGATTGGCTGCCCCTCACGCAACTCAAAAACGTGTCGGCCGATTCATCGCCCACCGCCGGACAAATGACCCGCGCACTCGGACTTGCCTTCGCCTCTAAATCATTCCGCGAGATTCCAGCACTACATACCCTGATCGAACTCTCCAACCAAGGAAATGAAGTCTGCTTCGCTACCATCGGCGACGCCTCCACCAGCGAAGGTCATTTTTGGGAAACCATCAATGCAGCCGGCGTACTTCAAGTGCCGCTCGCCGTTTTTGTATGGGATGATGGCTTCGGCATCTCCGTTCCCAAAAAATATCAAACTACCAAAGGCTCTATCTCCGAGGCATTGGCCGGTATGCAAGCCGATGCCGATAAGACCGGACTGCGCATCTATACCGTCAAGGGTTGGGACTATGCCGCCTGTTGTGAAGTCTTTGAAGAAGGCATTCGGATGGCCCGTCAATACCACACGCCGGTGATTTTCCACGTGGAAGAATTAACGCAACCTCAAGGACATTCCACCTCCGGAAGCCATGAACGGTATAAATCAGAGGATCGCTTGCAATGGGAAACGCGTTGGGATGGATTACATAAAATGCGGGAATGGGTGCTCAATAATGGGCTAGCCAATGAAAACGAACTGGCTACCTTGGAGCAAGAAGTTGCCGATCAAGTTCGACGCGAACGCACCGAAGCCTGGGAGCAATTCAATGAGCCAATCCGTCTACAAGTAACTCAAGCGGCTGATCTAATCGAATCCTTAGCCAAAGCTTGTCCCGAGCAAACCAACGCCATTCAACAATTGGCAGCCGATTTGCGCGCAAACCGAACTCCCCTTCGTCGAGAGGTGATGCGTACGCTCTATCGTGTACTGGATCTGGTCGGAAACAACGAGGCGGCTTTTTGGACCCGTCAACTCTACCAAGAACTCCAGCAAGCCAACAGCAAACTTTACAACACACATCTTTATAATGAATACGGGAAATCCGCGCTGAATGTGCCCGAGGTGAAAGCAACCATCGCCAAGGATGCACCGGTGTTGAATGGCTTTGAGATCTTGAATCAATATTTCGATCAACTGTTTGCACGCGACAAACGCGTGATCGCATTCGGGGAAGATCTGGGTCACATCGGCGATGTGAATCAAGGATTCATGGGCCTACAGGAAAAACACGGCACCCAACGCATATTTGATACCGGCATTCGTGAGCTGACCATCATTGGACAAGGAGTAGGACTTGCGATGCGCGGACTTCGTCCCATCGCCGAGATGCAATATCTCGACTACTTGCTTTTTGGATTGCAGCCTCTGAGTGATGATGTATCCACCTTGCATTATCGGAGTGGCGGTAAGCAATCGTGTCCGCTGATCGTACGTACCCGCGGACACCGCTTGGAAGGTATTTGGCATAGTGGCTCGCCCATGGGCATGATCATCAACTCGCTTCGCGGGATGCATGTGTGTGTGCCGCGCAACATGACGCAGGCTGCTGGCATGTACAATACCTTGATGCAGTCCAATGATCCGGGCTTGGTCATCGAGTGCTTGAATGGTTACCGCTTGAAGGAATCTCTTCCGAGCAATTTGGATACGTTCACGGTGCCTTTTGGCATACCTGAGGTGATCCAACAAGGAACTGACATCACCATCGTGTCTTATGGGTCTACCTTACGCATCATTCAGGAAGCAGCACAATATTTGTTGGCTCAGGGCATTTCATGTGAGATCGTAGATGTACAAACGCTGTTGCCTTTTGATATCCATCATCAGATTGTGGAGTCGCTGAAGAAGACCAATCGGATCTTGTTTGTTGATGAAGATGTACCGGGTGGAGCTTCGGCATATATGTTCACGCAGGTGATGGAGACCCAAGGGGGGTATCGGCATTTGGATGTAGCACCTCGCACGTTGACGGCACAAGCGCATCGTCCGGGTTACGGAAGTGATGGCGATTATTTCAGCAAGCCCAATGCGGAGCAGATCATTGCGGTGGTGAAGGCGATGATGGCCGAATAGGTCAATCTTTGAATCGTTCCTTCCATGCCGGTTTAGGCATCCAGCAGGTTTCCGATCGACCAAACCAGCGGTATCGATTTTTTGCAATCAGGTTATAGATCCAATTGCGCAACGGGGCCGGAATCACCATAAATACATAGAGCAACGGCCAGCCGCCAGTAAGTTTTTTTGCGATGCGCAGGGCGGCGGTGGATCGGGTATAGAACTTCCCATTTTCATACAGCACGATGGAGTCGGGCAGGGGAGCGGAGCAATCTTGTTGGTTGAGTATTGCCTGGGCAGTGCTTCCATCGATCGGTGCAAAGTGAAAATAGCCGGCCCGGTCGCGTTGGAGAATGAATTGTACGGAACCGCAACAAAGATGACAGTGTCCGTCAAAGAAGATGAGCGCCGGTTCGCGCATGATCAGGCCATGTTGTGGAACACTTTCTGCACGTCATCGTCTTGTTCCAGTTTTTCGATCAGCTTACTGACGTCGGCGGCTTGCTCGTCGTTCACAGGTACAGTCACGGTGGGAATCCATTCGGTTTCAGCGCTGATGGGGTTGATCCCTTTATCTTCCAATGCTTTTTGCATATTGCCAAAATCGGTGAAGCCGCATCGAACGACTAGGATCTCTTCGCCATTTTCTCCGGTACTTTCTCCCAGTTCTTCCAGGCCAAAATCGATGAGTTCCAACTCCAGTTCTTCGGCAACCAGTCCCTCGGGTTTGAGTTTAAACACGCCCATTTTCTTGAATTGAAAGGCCACGCTGCCGCTGTTGCCTAAGGTGCCACCGCCTTTATTGAAATGAGACTTCACGTTAGCGACAGTGCGCACGTGATTGTCGGTAGCGGTTTCAACAAGTAGGGCCACGCCATGCGGCGCATATCCTTCATAAAGAATTTCGTCGTAGTTGATCATCTCCTTGCCCTGCGCGCGCTTGATTGCGGCTTCTACTCGGTCTTTGGGCATTCCTACGCTGCGGGCATTCTGGTAGCAGCGACGTAAGGCTGCATTTTGACCGGGGTCGGACCCTCCGGCCTTTACGGCAATGATGATCTCTTTCCCGATGCGGGTGAATTGCTTCGCCATGCGGTCCCAGCGGGCGAACATGGTCGATTTCCGTACTTCAAATATGCGTCCCATGAAAATGTTTATGTGCAGCGGCAAAAGTACGCCAATAGGCAGAAACAAAAACGTCCCGATGGCTCGGGACGTTTTATAGTAGTCATTCTTTATATACTAGTTGAAATCCGAGGCCTTGGGCAGGATTTCGCCCGGACTCCGAAGTTTACTGTGGTATCGGCTATAGGTAAAGTAAACAATTAAGCCAACGCCCATCCACGCAAAGGCCACTTTGAGTGTTTGGAGATCCAAACCGGCGATCATAGCTAAGCAGATCAGTGCACCCAAGGTACATACCACGGGAACCAACGGCGTTTTGAAGGGCCGCTCCATGTTGGGGGCCTTGACGCGCAAAATCCAAACACCAATGCTTACCAGGACGAAGGCGAAAAGCGTGCCGAAGCTTGTCAGGTCACCGGCTACGTGACCCGGTACAAAGGCAGCGAATGCGCCCACGAATACAAACAAGATCCAATTTGACTTGTACGGTGTTTTGTATTTCGGATGCAGTTCGCCAAAAGCTTTGGGGATCAATCCGTCGTTGCTCATGGTGTAGAAAATGCGGCTTTGTCCCATCAGCATCACCAGGATCACAGATGAGAATCCGGCGAGGATCGCTACGGTGACGGCTTGCGCCAGCCACTCGTATCCGGGCATGAAATTGCTGATCGCATAGGCAACGGATGCCTCGCGTCCTTTTTCCGGATTTACGAAATCTTGCCAGGGGGCTATTCCGGTTAATACGTGTCCGAATAGGATGTAGAGAATGGTACAAACAACCAACGATCCCAAAATGCCGATCGGCATGTCTCGTTTGGGGTTTTTGGCTTCTTGCGCGGCAGTAGAAACAGCATCGAATCCGATGAAGGCAAAAAACACAATGGCGGCACCACCCAGTACACCACCCCAACCATGTTTATTCCATCCGCTATAATCGGCGATGACTTTTCCCGCATTATCCAACACGGGCGGGGTGTCGGCCGGAATCATGTACGGACTATGGTTGGCATCGTTGATGAATTGCCAGCCGAGTACAATAAATATTAGTACGATGGCTACTTTGATGAATACGATGACCGCATTTACCAGCGCCGACTCTTGGGTTCCTTTGATCAGGAGTAAAGTCAGTGCCAACAGGATGATCAAGGCTGGCGCATTCATAATGCCCGTATGAAGTATGCCTGCTGAATCGGTGTAGCTCTCAAAGGGGGAATGCGACCATTCGTAGGGGACAGCTCCCCCCAAGAGCTTGTTTAAATATTCACTCCAAGCAATCGAAACGGTGGCAGCACCCAGTGCATATTCCATGATCAGCGCCCAGCCAATGATCCAGGCTACTAGTTCGCCCATGGTTACGTAGGAGTAAGCATAAGCGCTTCCGGCGATGGGAATCATCGAAGCAAATTCAGCATAGCAAAGTCCCGCAAAGGCGCAACCGATGGCGGCAACAATAAAGGAAAGTGTTACGGCTGGTCCGGCTGCTTGTCCCGCTGCAGCGGCGGTGCGTACAAACAATCCGGCGCCGATGATGGCACCAATTCCCAGGGCGATCAGGTTTCCGGCACCGAGGGTTCTTTTCAGTCCCTTTTCTCCGTCGGCTGCGTGGGCCAGCATCTGGTCGAGGGATTTCTTGGCAAATAAACTCATGAGCAGTTGGTTTTGTGGCTTCTAAGATAATGATTCAGTGGTTAGGTAGTGGCAGTGCTTTTGTTGCGGGAGATGGCCAGGTAGTAAAGTGGTACACCCAGCATGACAATGACCAACCCGGGCCAGGTGAACTCAGGCTTGTAAATGATGAGTAGTATGCAGAACGCTGCACCCATCAAAATATAAATCGCTGGCAGGAACGGATACCCAAAAGCTTTGTAAGGGCGCTCTGCATCGGGTCGCTTTTTGCGTAGGATAAAAATACCGATGATGGTGAGCATATAGAATAAGACCACTACGAAGGAGATCATATCCAACAGTTGCCCATACTTGCCGCTCAAACTCCAGATACTGGCCACGATGGCCTGGATCCAGAGGGCGGTTTGTGGTACGGAGACGGCGTTCAATTCACCGGCTTTCTTAAAGAACAATCCGTCTTTGGCCATGGTGTAGTAAACGCGCGCACCGGCCATGATCAGTCCGTTGTTGCATCCAAACGTAGACACCATGATCAACACGGCAATTACATAGGTTCCTATCCCTGGAAAGATCTTATTCGCAGCGGCAACAGCAACGCGATCATCGGCTGGGAAGGCGAGTTCATTCAAGGGAAGTACATTCAGATACATCAAATTGGCGGATATATAGATCAACGTCACGATGCCGGTACCGAGGAATAGACTGAGTCCGATGTTGCGGTGCGGATTTTTCATTTCTCCCGCGATGAATGTAACGTTGTTCCAGGCATCGCTGCTGAAGATGGATCCAACCATGGCCGCCGCAATGGCACCCATGAGTGCTGCTCCGGAAATGCCGGTCCAGTTGGTAGCGATCGCGGCACTGGCCGCATCTGCAGCTCCTGTATATGTTTGTGCGTTGAATCCGGTCTCCCAATTTTGCGCCCAGAAACTTTCTTTGGTCAATAGAAAACCGAAGGCGATGAGTCCGAACAAAGCCAACAGTTTGGCAGAGGTGAACAAGGTTTGTATGAACTTGCCTTCTTTTACCCCGCGCGAGTTGACATAGGTAAGCAAGCAAATGATGGCGATGGATACGAGTTGTCCGGAATAGACCTTTATGATCCCCGCATCGAACAAAAAATAATTGTTACCAAGTTCGGGAACGAGATAAGCAAGGAATTTGGAAAAAGCTACACCTACGGCGGCAATGGTCGCGGTTTGGATCACGGCGAAAAAACTCCACCCGTACAGGAATCCCATGAGTGGGTTGTACGCTTCTTTTAAATATACGTATTGCCCGCCTGCTTTCGGAAACATGGAGCTGAGCTCGCCGTAACTGAGTGCTGCGGTGAGGGTCATGAATCCGGTGATGAGCCAGATGGCCACGAGCCAGCCGGCACTACCCACGTTTCGAGTGATGTCGGCACTGACGATGAAAATACCGGATCCGATCATGGAGCCAGCCACGATCATGGTGCCGTCCCACAAACTGAGTGTTGGTTTGAAAGAAGTATGCGTTTGGGACATGTAAGGGATTTATTAATCTCGTAAAATAGGGATTTTATGGATTCACGTCGGGCTTTATTATTTTTTATCCTCCCTCTTTTTGCCGATTTTCGACACGCTTAAATTAGCATATGAAAGCAAACCGCCTCACGCAATGGATCTTGATCGCCATGGTACTCGGAATTGGAGTTGGCTATCTCATCCACGAGAACAGTTCCGCCTCCTTCATCGCCACTTTTTCCAAGAACGCGAAGCTGTTGACCACCATTTTCCTGCGACTGGTTCAAATGATCATTGCACCCTTGGTGTTTTGTACGCTGGTAGTGGGCATTGCCAAATTAGGGGATCTGAAAACAGTCGGTCGGGTAGGGGGCAAGGCATTGGCTTGGTTTCTGACCGCCTCACTCATCAGTTTGTTACTCGGACTGGTGCTGGTGAATATATTTCAACCCGGAACGGCCATTGATTTGAGCAATGCCGATAAAACCGGGGCGCAGGATCTGATCGGCAAAACGCAGGAGTTTTCGTTGGCCAAATTCATTGATCATGTTGTTCCACGAAGTGTTTTTGAGGCCATGTCCCAAAATGAGATTCTGCAACTCGTTGTATTTAGTATCTTTTTTGGCGTAGCCGCTACCGCTTTGCACGATCACGCCAAGCCCGTGGTTAAGGCCCTCGATGCTGCCTCACACATCATTCTGAAGATGGTCAGCTACGTTATGAATTTTGCGCCCTTTGGTGTATTTGGTGCGATGGCCGCCGTGATTGCGACCAAAGGACTCAGCGTTTTTATTTTCTACGGACAGTATCTATCCTCATTCCTGGTAGGCATCTTGCTGTTGTGGGTGATCCTCTTCAGCGTCGGATATTTTTTGCTTCGCCACCGGCTTCGCTTGTTGATCCGTCGTATTGCACAACCTATTCTCATTGCCTTCAGCACGTCAAGCAGTGAGGCCGTATTCCCCAAACTCACCGAAGAGTTGGAGCGATTTGGTTGCAAAGACAAGGTAGTCTCGTTTGTATTGCCCTTGGGCTATTCATTCAACTTGGATGGCAGTATGATGTACATGACCTTTGCCAGCTTAGCGATTGCACAAGCGTATGGGGTTCATCTTGACTTGGGTACGCAGCTGACCATGTTGTTGGTGTTGATGCTGACCAGTAAAGGCATCGCCGGTGTGCCACGCGCCTCCTTGGTTGTTGTGACCGCCACTTGTGCCATGTTCAATATTCCCGCCGAAGGCATCGCCCTGATTATACCAATCGATCACTTCTGCGATATGTTTCGTTCCGCCACCAACGTGGTCGGAAATGCACTAGCCACCACCGCCGTGAGTAAATGGGAAGGCGAATTGACCGACGGAACCGAATAATCTAATGTATGATTCATTTTTTACTCGATAGTTTTCATTGGATGCAGCTGTTACAGCCACAGTGGTACATTGCCCACGGCGGACTGTGGCTATTGTTATTTGTGATCTTCGCCGAGACCGGACTCTTCGTCGGATTCTTTTTGCCGGGCGACTCCCTGTTGTTCGTAGCCGGCATCTTCGCTCATGAAATGGATGATCAAACCCATGCACCCGGACTGGCCAATACGTTCCTTGATCTCATTGGATTGGGCAGTTTGCGTGTAGAGGTCATCGATCTGGCCGTATTGATCGGTTTGATTGCGGTGATGGGTGTGCTGGGTAATATGGTGGGGTATTGGACTGGACGAAAGGTGGGGCCAGCGATGTATCATTGGCGCGACCGATTGCTTTTTAAGAAAAAATATTTGCATCAAGCCCACGATTTTTATGAAAAACATGGCGGCTTGGCGGTGATCGGCGCCCGTTTCCTTCCATTCATCCGAACCTTTGCACCCATCGTGGCGGGCATCGTTCAAATGGACTCAAAGAAATTTCACTTCTACAATGTGGCTGGCAGTTTTGCTTGGGTGGCCAGCATGATCTTGTCCGGATTCTATCTTCAAAAATGGATCCTGGCTCAATTCGGCTTCGATCTCAAACAGCATTTGGAAATCATTGTATTGGGCATCGTATTTGTCACCACGGCTCCGGTCCTTTGGAAGATGCTGTCCAACCCCAAAAAGAAAATTACGAGCTAGTCAAACGTTTGCATGAAAACACAAACTCAAGAAGTCTCTTTATTAAATGCAGCGGTCATCGTGGCCGCCTTGGGGTATTTTGTTGACATCTACGATCTGCTACTTTTTACCATTGTACGAGAGCCAAGCTTGGAAGGACTGAACGTCCTCCTCACTGATAAGCATGCGGTCATGACTGCCAGCACCCAGGTAATCAACTGGCAGATGTGGGGTATGCTGATCGGCGGCATACTCTGGGGCGTGTTGGGCGATAAGAAGGGGCGGTTGAGTGTGCTTTTTGGTTCCATCTTGATTTATTCTACCGCTAATTTTCTTACCGGTTATGTTCAGACGGTGGAGCAGTATGCCTATGCTCGTTTTGCAGCCGGGATCGGATTGGCCGGGGAACTAGGTGCCGGCATTACCCTGGTCAGTGAACTGCTTCCGAGAAAAAAACGCGGCATCGGCACCTCCTTGGTGGCGGGTTTTGGCTTGTTTGGTGCGGTCGCAGCCTATTTCACGTTTCATTACACCGAGGATTGGCGACTTTGCTATAAGATCGGAGGTGCATTGGGACTCAGCTTGCTGTTGCTTCGCATCACGGTTGCCGAAAGTGGCATGTTCCAACAATTGAAATCGCAACAGGTACAACGAGGGAACATTCTGATGTTTTTTACCAACCGAAAGCGATTTCGGAAATATGTACTCGCTATTTTGGTCGGATTGCCTACCTGGTTTGTGATCGGCATATTGGTGAATCTTAGCAATCGATTTGCACATGAATTGTACGGTCCGAATCAGATCATTTCCGGCCGAGCCATCATGTATGCCTATGCGGCCATCGCGGTTGGTGATATCTTGATCGGATTCATCAGCCAGTGGTTCAAGAGCCGAAAAAAGGCATTGTATTTATTCTATCTGTTCGCCCTCATCTCCTTTGGATTCTATTTTGGTGGAGGGGTTCGAAATGATGCTACCATGTATCTGGCTTGTGCCATGCTGGGATTCAGTACCGGATTTTGGGCCATTTTTGTCACCATGGGCGCCGAGCAATTTGGAACCAATTTGCGGGCTACGGCGGCCACCACGATCCCCAATATGGTGCGTGGTTCCTTGCCATTGATGAATTTGCTTTTTGTAAACCTATTTCAAAAAAGCTGGCACCTTTCTTTGGTGGAGTCAGCCATTTGGACTGGGTTGATCGTCATGGGCATTACATTTATTGGCGTCTATTTTTCAGAAGAAACATTTGATAAAGACCTGAACTACCTCGAAGTAGAAGAAACGCTGCCCTAGATGCGCCGATTTCTAATCATCCGACTTTCTTCCATCGGTGACATCGTCCTCACCACCCCGGTAATCCGTTGTCTCAAACAACAAGTGCCCGACGCGGAAGTGCATGTATTGACCAAGGCCTCTTTTCGTTCCATTCTACAGCACAACCCCTACATCGATCGATTGCATTTGTTGGATAAAAACTATTTGTTGTTGATCGATCAGCTTAAACAGCTTGGATTTGAACAGGTGATCGATCTGCATCACAATGCCAAGACGCTTCGAATCAAACGCGATCTGGGTGTTTCCGCTTCCTCCTTCCATAAGCTCAACATCGAGAAGTATTTGCTAACGGCGTTTAAGGTCAATGTGCTTCCTGAAAAGCACATTGTCGATCGGTATTTGGATGCCGTAAAACCCTTGGGGGTTGTGAATGATGGAAGGGGGTTGGATTATTTCATCTCCGAGGCAGATCAACTTAAGAAGGAGGACATGCCGGGTGCGCAGTGGGGCGGATTTGTCGCCGTCGTTATCGGGGCAGCCTTAGGCACAAAGCGCTGGCCCACCGACCATTTCAAATCCTTTTGTCAGCAATTGAATCATCCCATCGTATTGTTGGGGGGGGAGGAAGATCGGGAGCGCGGAGCGGAAATTGCCTCGACAGATCCCATTAAGATTTACAATGCCTGCGGCAAATTTTCATTGAATGAAAGTGCGGACTGGGTGCGCCGGTCAAAATTTGTTGTTACCGGCGATACCGGACTGATGCACATAGCCGCGGCCTACCGGAAACCCATCATTTCAATTTGGGGGAATACCGTTCCTGCTTTTGGGATGACGCCGTATTACGGATCCGATGAGGTGCCGCATGAATTGTTGGAGAATAAGGTATGGTGTAGGCCTTGTTCCAAGATCGGGTATGACCGTTGTCCGATTGGACATTTTTCATGTATGCGGAAGATCGAACCGGAAAAGGTGTTGACGATCGCCCGTCAATGGCTTCATTCTTCTATTGGCTAAGCTCCAGCCAACGCCATTCTTTTTCTTCCAGCAATCGGTTGATCTCGGTAAAACGCTGCGTAATCTTCTCCAATTCGGCATAGGCCAATTCGCTGTTGCTCATTTCTTCGGTCAACTTGATCTTTTCTTCCTGCAATTGTGGGATCTCCTTTTCCAAGGTTTCAAATTCGCGCTTTTCCTTAAAGCTCAATTGCTTCGGCTTCGTAGACTTCTCCACGGGCTCAACGGGTTCGACTTCCGTTTCGTTATTTAATGATTTGGCGGTCTTTTCTCCGGTCTTTTCATTCATTCGATACTGTGCGTAGTTGCCCGGAAAATCGCTGATTACGCCATCGCCTTCAAAAACGAATAGGTGATCCACCAGCCGGTCCATGAAATAACGATCGTGCGAAACAATGAGCATGCAACCCGGGTATTCCATCAAAAATTCTTCCAAAATGGAAAGCGTTGGAAGATCCAGATCGTTGGTGGGCTCGTCGAGGATCAAGAAGTTGGGATTCTTAAATAGAATGCAAAGAAGGTGCAAACGGCGTTTCTCTCCACCGCTGAGTTTGTGGATGTACGTGTATTGTTTATCTGGGTCAAACAGAAATCGTTGCAGGAACTGAGCGGCCGATAAGGTACCGCCACTGGCTAATGGAAAATTCTCGGCGATGTCTTTTACAAATTCGATCACGCGGAGTTGTTCATCCATCACCAGCCCTTGCTGGCTGTAGTTTCCGAACACCACGGTTTCACCCACATTGATCTTGCCGCTATCGGCTTCTTCCAGTCCCTGGATCAGATTCAGGAAAGTGGATTTGCCCACGCCGTTCTTGCCGATTATGCCAATGCGTTCCCCGCGTTTGAAGGTGTAGTCGAATCCTTTCAGTAATACGCGGTCTCCATAACGTTTGTAAACTTTTTTCAACTCCAGCACTTTACCACCCAAGCGATTCATCTTCACTTCCAGTACGACGTGTTCCTCGCCGATCTTTCGCTTGGCTTGTTCCTCGATCTTGTAGAAGTTATCCTGGCGGCTCTTGCTCTTGGTGGTACGCGCTTTCGGTTGTTTGCGCATCCATTCCAGCTCGCTGCGGAATTGGTTGCGTGCTTTGTCGATTGTGGCGGTATCGCTTTCGATGCGGGCTGCTTTTTTCTCCAGATAGTTTTCGTAATCGCCCGTGTAGGGGTAGAGGTTGGAGCCATCAAGTTCCCAGACCTCGTTGCAGACGGAGTCGAGAAAATATCGATCGTGGGTAACGAGGAGCAAGGTGGCGCGGTCTCGGTTCAGGAATTGCTCCAGCCATTCCACCATTTCCACATCGAGGTGATTGGTGGGCTCGTCCATGATGAGTAGAATATCCGGTGGACCAAACGTGATGTCGATCAAGGTTCGTGCCAAGGCTACGCGCTTGCGTTGCCCTCCGCTGAGCGAGAGGACCGTCTGATCGAGGTGATGGATGTTCAGCTTTCCGAGTATCTGTTTCACTTTGGCATCAAAATCCCAGGCACCCAGTTCATCCATATCGGAAATGGCAGCTGTTATGGCATCGGTATCTGAGGCTTCGCAGGCAGCTTCGTACCGTTTGATCACTCGAATTACCGGGTGCTCGTAAGCAAATATGTTGTCGAGTACCGAGGCAGATTCCTGGAACAAGGGTTCTTGTTCAAATAAGATCACCTGCACATCTTTATGTATCCAGCATTTGCCTGAATCCGGTGTTTCTTGTCCGGCTAGAATTTTCAGTAGCGTCGATTTTCCACTTCCGTTGCGGGCAACTAGTGCGATCTTGTTTCCTTGTTGAATGTGAAAAGTGAGTCCCTGAAACAGTGGTTGAATTCCGTAACTCTTCGATAATCCTTCAGCCGATAAATAATGCATCGTACAAAGGTAGTTCAATTAATCGCCCTGATCAGGCCGATTTCCAGATCCACACGGTGATTAAGGTCGTTAAAGCGAAAACGATCCAGGGCGTCCACCGCTGCCAAGTTTCTTGGTTTTTCTTTTTAGTTAGCCATGCGATGGATAACAGCTCGCTTCGATCCAGTTTGTTCAACCACGGGTAAAGCCTTTCATGTATGCTTTTTGCTTGGACAAATGTCAGCGGCTCAGAGCAAGCGACGATCAATTGCAGGGATGATTCGATTTCCTGCTGTTGACTGAACGAATCGATGTTAACTTGTTTTAACAACTCAATGCATTGGAGTAAATGTTGATGAAGTCCGTTTCGATCCATCCGGTGTGGGTCTAGTGTGGCCACGAAACGTTCCAATTCGACGAGCTGTTTCAGCAGTTGCTCGAAACTGAGGGCCTTGGATTGAAGCGACTGATGCTGATGTTGTGCATACCAGCGCTTCTCCAAATAGGCTTGCTTAAGACTGGGGTGGGTCAAGGTTTGGTAGGCCGTGTGGATGGCCCGGAATCGATCAATGGCGCCGGGATCTTGCGGATTGAGATCGGGATGATGCTGCCGGGCCATGCTCCGGTATGCCGACTTTATCTCAGATACGGACGCTGAGGGGGGGAGGCCCAATATGGCGTAATGATCGATCAGCATGGGGGCAAAGGTAATCGGGCCCTTCATGTTTTATCAAAATCTTACCTTTATGGTTGTTTCCTTAAACAGGTTTTTATTATGCAGTCGCGTCGTCGATTTATCATTCAATCCACTCAGGCTGCCGCTGCCCTGACAATGATCCCGGATCTGATCCAGGCACAAGGGGTTACAGGCATACCCTCCGAGGAGATCGGCTACACGCAAACTCCCTTGGTCTATACCTATGCTTCCTTGGAGCCCTCCATCGATGCGATGACCATGGAGATCCACTATACCAAGCATGCCGCAGCTTACACCAAGAATATGACGGATGCGCTGACTGCAGAAAAAGTCGATGCAAGCAAAAAGTCAATTGCTGAGTTGATGAGTGAGATTTCCAAATACTCGACCAAAATGCGTAACAATGCCGGCGGGCACTACAATCACGAGTTTTTCTGGAAGTCGTTGCGTGCACCGCGTGCCTTCAACATGCCACCGGATAATTTGATGAAGGCATTCAAGGAGTCATTTGGTTCTTTCGACGTGTTTCAAACTCAATTCACCGATGCTGCCAAGTCGCGTTTCGGAAGTGGTTGGGCTTGGTTGGTGGGTGAAAACGGAAAATTAAAAGTTGGTTCTACCCCGAATCAAGATAATCCCCTGATGGACCTTTCCGATCTGAAAGGCTTGCCGCTCTTGGGATTGGATGTTTGGGAACATGCCTATTATTTAAAATATCAAAATCGTCGGGCCGATTACATCTCCTCGTTCTGGTCGATCGTGAATTGGGACCAAGTAGCAGCCCGGTTTATTAACTGTTAATTTTCCATTTATGAAATTACTTCAGCTCTTTCGTTGGTTTGGGGTGTTTGCCCTGTTGCTAACCCTTTCTGCCTGTCAGCGTGAAATCATATTGCCGGATGGGCCTACGACTCCGACAGATGTTGTGAACGACAACATCACGGTAGTTGCCGGAGTTCGTGGTACGGTCATCGATGAGTCCGGTCGCCCGGTTTCCGGCGCGCTGGTTACCTGTGGGCTGCAAACCCAGTCGACCGATCGGTACGGTACTTTCTCATTTAAGAATATCTCGCTTTCAAAAGCCAACGGCTCTGTCAAAGTGGTAAAGCCCGGTTATTTCACGCACTACCGGAGTTTCCTCAGCACGACTGGGCGTATGCACCAAGTGCGCATCCAATTGCTTCCCAAATCGAACAGTGGCACCTTCGATGCCGCCAGTGGTGGAACGGTCAACTTGTCCAACGGAGCGAAGTTGGTGATGCCGGCCAATGCCGTAGCGGATGCCAGTGGTAATGCCTATAGCGGACAAGTTCAGGTGGCCATGACCTGGATCGATCCTTCCGCTTCGAACTTGGCAGATATCGTGATGGGCGATCTGCGCGGGGTAACCACCGCTGGTCAGGAACGTGGATTGGAAACCTATGGCATGATCGGTGTTGAATTGACCAGTCCTTCTGGGCAACCCCTCAATGTGGCGGCCGGGAAGAAAGCAGATCTAAGTTTTCCTATTCCTGCTAGTTTAAGTGGGACGGCTCCCGCTACCATCGATCTTTGGCATTTCAATGAAACGCGTGCCCGCTGGATGCAAGAAGGAACCGCCACACGCAGTGGCAATATGTATCAAGCACAGGTAAGTCATTTTTCCTTTTGGAACTGCGATGCACCATTTCCGTTGATCGATCTGTGTATGACCTTACAATCGGCTACCGGCAACCAACCCTTGAATAACGTAGCGGTTACTATCCGGCGTCCAAACAATTCTTCTGGTTATGGTCGAACCGATTCGAGCGGACAGCTCTGCGGAAAAGTGCCCAAGAATGAAGCGCTTGTTTTGTCGGTATTGGATCAATGCGGAACGGTGGTTTATACCCAGAACATTGGTCCATTTACAGCCAATACGGACTTGGGAGTCATTCAGGTGACCATTCCGACGCCCAATCAAGTAACCATTACCGGAACCGTAACCGATTGCAGCAACAATCCAGTAACCAATGGTGCTGTTTTGATCTATACCGGTGGCGCCTTTGCGTACACCGTGCCTGTTACCAATGGAGCTTTTTCACACACCATACTCCGTTGCAACGGTGGTACGTTAAATTTCAATGTCTTGGGCGTGGACTACAATACCTTACAGCAGGGGGTACCGTATAGTGGAACGGCAACAACTGGAACTGCCAATGTGGGAGCCATTCAGGCCTGCGGTACCGCTGCAACCGAATTCATTGAGTTACTCATCGATGGAACGCCATATAATTTTGTTTCTCCGCCAGATCAAGTCAGCATCAGGGATTCAGCCTCGGCTCCACCATTCAATGCCTGGGTATCCGGTGTTCGCATCAACCAGGGAGGAGGAACCAATATTACCACGGCGGTCAACTTTAATTTCAATCACAACGGAGTTGTGGCCAACGGTTTGCCGCTGCAAACTGCAACCGTTTATTTATCCCAAACACTCAGTAGTCAGCAAATCGTGACGGTGAACCCGACCATGAATCTCACCGGTTATGGAGTACCTGTAACCGGATTTGCGGAAGGCAATTTCAATGTATGGATGAATTTTGGAGGCACGAACCGAAATGTGGTTTGCACCTTTAAAGTTCGACGGTAACAAAAATCCGTCAATAAAAAAGGGGAATCAATGATTCCCCTTTTTTATTTCACGTCTGTTTGTCAACAGGCGGTCGTTTTTATTGGTAGCTCTCCACTGGTTCGCAGGTGCAAACTAGGTTTCGATCTCCGTGTGTATTGTTCACCCGGGCAACCGAGGGCCAGAATTTTGCTAGGGCCACATAAGGCAATGGGAACACGGCAGTTTGTCGAGTGTAATCATGTGTCCAAACATCGGCAATTGCCATGGCTTGTGTGTGCGGGGCATTCTTGAGCGGATTGTCCTTTTTGTCGGATCGACCCTCCTCAATGGCGCGAATTTCTTCCCGGATGGAGATCAAAGCATCGCAGAAACGGTCGAGCTCGGCTTTGTCCTCACTCTCCGTGGGTTCAATCATGATCGTACCAGCTACGGGGAAGCTCATGGTGGGTGCGTGGAATCCATAATCCATGAGTCGCTTCGCCACGTCTTCCGCTTCGATCTCTACCGATTTTTTGAAGGGGCGCAAATCGACGATGAATTCATGCGCGCAGAGTCCGTTGTGGTTGGTATACAAAATATCGTATTGTCCCTCCAGGCGAGCCCGCATGTAATTGGCATTCAGAATCGCGTATTCAGTAGCGGCACGTACACCGATTGCGCCGAGCATGCGAATGTATCCGTACGAGATCAACAGAATTGCTGCAGAACCAAAAGGAGCAGCGGAAACCGCGTACTTGTTATCGGTGGTTACGTGACCGGGCAGGAAGGCGGCTAGGTGTGCTTTCACGCAAATGGGGCCCATGCCGGGACCACCACCGCCGTGCGGAATGGCGAAGGTTTTGTGCAAGTTCAGGTGACAAACATCGGCGCCGATTAATCCGGGTGCGGTCAGACCAACCTGTGCATTCATATTCGCACCATCCATGTATACTTGTCCGCCGTGTTGATGTACGATGTCCGTGATCTCGATCACCGTTTCTTCGTACACCCCGTAGGTACTTGGGTAAGTGATCATGATACCGGCCAACTCCGAACTGTATTGTTCGGCTTTCGCCCGTAGGTCGGTTACATCGATGTATCCATTCTCCAGGGCTTTCACCACTACTACTTTCATGCCGGCCATGACGGCGGAAGCGGGGTTGGTACCGTGTGCGGAGATCGGAATCAACATTACATTTCGGTGATGATCGCCGCGTGATTCGTGATAGGCGCGAATGGTGAGCAATCCCGCGTATTCTCCTTGAGCTCCGCTGTTGGGTTGCAAGCTGCAAGCGTCAAATGCTGTTACGTCGCAGAGGTAATCGGACAATTCTTGAAGAATCTGTTGGTAGCCGGCGGTTTGTTCGGTAGGAACAAACGGATGCATGCTGCTCCAGCCGGGCCAACTCAATGGCATCATTTCCGTGGCCGCATTCAACTTCATGGTGCAGCTTCCCAAGGAGATCATCGATGTGTTCAGCGAAAGATCCTTATTCTCGAGCGATTTGATGTAGCGCATCATCTGACTTTCACTGCGGTGGCTGTTGAACACCGGATGCAACATGTAGGTAGACTCACGCTGGAAGGTGACAGGGATTCCGGTTTCTGTACGTGTTGGGTCCAGCGAAAAAGAAACAGGGTCGGTGTCGTTCTCAAAACAATTGATCAAGTCAAAAAGGTCGGATGCCTGGGTGGTCTCGTCGATCGATATTCCGATGTGGTTGGAATCGATGTAGCGTAGATTGATGTGTTGGTGGAGCGCTTTTTCGCGAATGCGGGGCACCTGATCGGTCTGAATGGTGATCGTGTCAAAATATCCGGATCCGATCCGCTCGTATCCGCGTGTCTCCAACGCTTCAGCTACCACTTGCGTGTAATGAGCGATGCGTTGCGCGATTTCTTTCAATCCTTGTGGACCGTGATATACCGCATACATCGCGGCCATGTTTGCTAGCAGTGCTTGTGCGGTGCAAATGTTCGAAGTGGCTTTTTCGCGTTTGATGTGTTGTTCGCGTGTCTGCAGGGCCATGCGGAGGGCACGCTCCCCGTTGGCATCGATGCTTACGCCGATGATGCGACCGGGCATGGAGCGTTTGAAATCATCCTTGGTGGCAAAGAAGGCAGCATGCGGGCCCCCGTAACCCAGGGGTACGCCGAATCGTTGGGAAGATCCAACCGCTACGTCCGCACCCAATTCTCCCGGTGGTGTGATCAACGTTAGGGCCATCAGATCGGTGGCCATCACTACATATCCGCCAACGGCATGGACTTGATTGATGAAACCGCGGTAATCGACCAGCTCGCCAAGATTATTGGGATATTGAACGAGTGCACCAAAATAGGTTTGATCCAGGGAAGCCTGTTGAAGATCGCCGACAATGATCTCGATGCCGACCGGCAGGGCACGAGTCTTGAGCAGATCCAGTGTTTGCGGGAAAACCTGTTCGTCTACAAAGAAACGTGGACGTTCAATGTGATCTTGTTTGTTCAGTGCGTTAAAGAACATGGTCATCGCCTCCGCAGCGGCCGTGCCCTCATCAAGCAAGGAGGCATTGGCAATGGGAAGTGCGGTAAGGTCCGACACGAGTGTCTGGTAATTCAACAAGCTTTCTAGTCGACCCTGCGCGATCTCCGCTTGGTAGGGCGTGTACTGGGTGTACCAGCCTGGGTTTTCAAAAATATTGCGCAGGATGACGGAAGGCGTAATGGTGTTGTAATAACCTTGCCCGATGTAGGTCTTGAACACTTGGTTCTTGGCAGCCAATGTCTGCATGTGTTGCAAGTAGGCATACTCGGTCATCGCCTCCGGCAACTGGAGCGATCGTTTCATTCGGATGTTAGCCGGTACGGTTTGATCGATCAGCGTCGAAAGGTCGGTGATGCCGATGGTCTGCATCATCGAATCAAGGTCGGTTTCACGCGGACCCAAATGACGTTGTTGGAATTCGGAATTCGAGGTGCCGGGCAGAGACATGGTCGGGTATATTTGAATGTGCCGCAAAGTTACATTCGACGATTCAGATCGATGTGCTTTGTGGAAGGGTGGGGATAATCCGTGAAATCCTTTTTCTTTGCCTCATGTCCGATTTACCCGCTCATTGGAAAAGACTGGCCGAATCCCGGCTCAAGCAATACCGTCAGTTCCTCGACCGGGTCAACCGAAATCGGGTGTTGCCCTTGCTGCCCGAACTCCACGAAACCGCCACGGCAGCGACCGATTGCCTGCAATGTGCCCAGTGTTGCAAAAGCTTTTCCCCCCGATTCAAAACGCCCGATATCAAACGAATCAGCCGGGTGATGGGCTTACGCGAAAGTGAATTCATCGAACGGTTTCTCAAGGTGGATGAAGAAGGTGACTACGTGACGAAAACCACTCCCTGCCCGATGTTGGGGGCCGACAATTATTGTTCGATCTATGAGGATCGTCCTTCCGATTGTCGACGGTTCCCCTACACCGACGAAGATGTACTGGTCAAGCGTTCCCGCATTACACTGGAGAATGTTCGGTTTTGCCCCATCACGTACCGGGTTGTGGAAGGTTTGATGAAAAAACTCGCCGATCGTTGATCAATATTCGAATTTTCTCAGACTGGGTGCTCGAAGCCAGGTAACGATCACGACCAAGATGGTCACGATGCCACCAAATAGCACGGAGGGAACTGTACCCAGTGCCCGTGCCGCGAATCCACTTTCAAATTGTCCCAGCTCGTTGCTGCTGTTGATGAATAAAGAGTTCACACTGGATACCCGTCCCCGCATGTGATCGGGGGTTGTCAATTGCAAGATCGTACCGCGGATCACAACACTCACCCCATCGAACATCCCTGCCAGTAACAGTGCGCCGAAAGAGATCCAGTAGATATTGGAAAGGCCGAAAAGCAAGATGCAGATGCCAAAACCGGCTACGGCATAGAATAACCGCTGACCCTGTTTTTGTTTCATGGGACGTACGGTCATCAAGACGATCGTGATGATGGAGCCGATGTCGATCGCGGCGTTCAGCCAGCCAAAGCCAATTGGGCCCACATTCAGGATCTCATCGGCGAACTCCGGAACCAAAGCCACCACTCCGCCAAACAACACCGCGAACAGATCCAAGCTCAAGGCGCCCAGCATGATCTTGTTGCTGTATACAAAGCGAAGTCCTTCTTGTACACTCTGCCAGGCGGAAAGATCTTTGGCAGGGGCCAGGATTGGTTTCTTACCTATGCGTATCAGGAAAAGCGCTGAAAGGATCACATAGATCAAAATAATGATGTAGGTATTGTTCACGCCGAACCAGGCGATCAGGAATCCGGAGCTGGCATGACCGATGATGGAAGCGATCAGCCAAGTAGAGGAGCTAATGTTGGCAGCTAGCGGCAACACATCGCGGGGCACCAATTGGGAGATCAGGGCATGGGTGGTTGGACCGGCAAATGCACGAATCACCCCGGTGCAAAAAATGATCAGATAAAAAAGCCAGGGCAAGGTGTTGCGGGAGAAGTTCGATATGATCAGGGGGTGTGTTAACACAACCATGGCCAGGGTGCAGACGCCGTAGATGATTACGGAGCGCAGGAGCAGGGTCCGCTTGTCGGATCGATCGATCACATGCCCGGCATACAAGGCCAAACAAAATACTGGAACGAATTCGGCGAGTCCGGCCAATCCGATCGAAAATGAGTCATGGGTGATCTGAAAGAGTTGGTAGGCAGCTACGGTCCCCAACATGCGCAAAGCCATGATGAGGAAAAAACGGGCGACGATGAAATGTCGGAACTCTGCGTGTTGCAATGGTTGCAGTCCCGGTGAACCGGCGAACAACTTCATGCAACAAAGATACTAGGAGAGGGTCAGGAAGTGTTGCCCGGGCTCGTAGTCCTTTTCCAGTGCCTCCAGCATCTGCTGAAAATGGGCTGGATTATCAATGAAATCTGCTTGGGATACATCAACCAACAGGGTGGGGACGGATTGATTTTTCAAATAATGGCTGTAGGTGTCTTGCAGGTTTTGCAAGTAGCTATCCGGAATGTTCTGTTCGTAAGAGCGGTTGCGGAGGCGAATATTCTGCTGAAGTTTCGAAATGGGCGCATGCAAGTAAACCAGCAGGTCGGGTTGGATCAGTTGCTGGTGAATGATGTCGAACAGCCGTTGATAGAGCCGGAACTCATCCGCGGGCAACGTGACTTTTGCAAACAGCAAGCATTTGGTAAAAAGGTAATCGGAGATCGTGACTTGTTGAAAGAGATCCGTCTGCTGAATCAACTCTTTGAGTTGCTTGAAGCGCTCGGCCATGAAGAATAGCTCGACCGGAAACGCATATTGATCGGGTTTCTCGTAGAATTTGGGCAAGAAGGGGTTGTCGGCAAATTCCTCCAACACCAAACGGGCATGGTAGTGCTTGCTCAGCAAGTTGGCCAGGGTGGTCTTTCCGGCACCGATGTTGCCTTCGATCGTAATGAAATGATGCTTCATGGAAGGGCGACAAATTACGCCATTTCTTCGGCTCAGAATGTCTTTGCTTTTATTGGCTGAATTCGTTCACAGGGAGTGGATCCGGACATCTTTCCAAAAGCGTTAGGATGGAACAATCCAGAACCGGATGGATGCTCGATCCGGCAATCTCTGCCAAAGCGGTTAGGGCAAACCGACGGTTGGCCAGTTCGGGGTGGGGGAGGATGAGGGTATTTGATTGATGGATATGGTCGCCGTATAGCAAGATGTCAATATCAATGGTTCGGGGGCCATATTTCTCTGTTCGTGTTCTGCCCAATTTTAATTCGATGGATAAAATTTCTTGCAACAGCGTTTCCGGTGCTAATTCGGTGGATAGGCATACGGCCTGGTTGAGAAAAGCAGGTTGATCGGTCAATCCCCAAGCGGCCGTTTCATACAAGGCCGACGTATAGACTACATGGCCGAGATCGGAAAGGGCGGATCTGGCTTGTTCCAAAAATTCAGATCGATTCCCTTGGTTCGACCCCAACAATAAGTGGCATTGGTGCATGGTACAAATATCCGTATTTGCCATTCCGAACTACCCCTAATTCGGATACATTTGCAAAGCCCATGTCGAACGCTTCGCACCCATACAGCCAGACCCGCGCGCTATTGGCCATCACCAAGGCCAGCTTCAAGGCCATTTTTGCCAACCCGAGTGCCATCATTTTCAGTGTGCTGTTTCCCATTATTTTCATTTTGATCTTTGGCGCCTTCGACAATGGGGGTGGAGTGAGTTACCGCATCGCCCTGACGCCCGATTCAGACACCACCTCCGAATTTTATCAGGGCCTGATCCAAACGCCCGTGATCAAGGTGAAAACATTCGACGACTCCCTGCAGCTGCAACAGGAATTGCAAAAAGGCAAGTTGACGGCGGTTTTACAGATCATAACGGACAGCCATTCAAATAGTCGGATCGTCGTTCGTTCTACCACTGCCAGCGGAAATACGTTGGGTTCCTTCTTGCCTGTACTGGATTACATTCGGATGCGGATCGAGCAGGCCAGTCAGGATCCTTCGATGGCGTCTATTCAGATCGATCCACCCATCATTACCGAAGTGCGGAAATATCGGCAGATCGATTTCATTCTGCCTGGTCAGCTTGGATTTTCCATTTTGTTCTCCACGCTGTTTGGAATTGCCTTCTCTTTTTTTGGGTTGCGGGAGCAATTGGTGCTGAAACGATTTTATGCTACGCCCATCAATCGGTTGAATATTTTGCTGGGGGTTGGGGCTAGTCGATTATCCTTTCAACTATTGAGTGTGACGGTGTTGCTTTTATTCGGGCATTTTGCCATGGACTTCACCCTACATGCCGGCGTGACTACTTTCTTGGAGATCATCTTCATGACGATCGTAATGCTGTTTTTGTTAATGGGCGTCGGACTCATCTTCAGCAGCATCGTGAAAAGCGATACATCCATTCCGTTGCTGATCAATTTATTTGGATTTCCACAAATGATGCTATCCGGGACATTCTTCCCCATCGATGTATTTCCCGGATGGTTGCAACAATTCTGTAAGATCCTTCCGCTCACCCAATTCAACGATGCCATCCGAAAACTGGCCTTTGAAGGAGTACCCATCTGGGGTTGTTGGTCGGAATTGTTGATCCTGGGCGCTTGGATGTTTGTGATCTATTTCATCGCTGCCCGTACCATAAAATGGGAATGATTCGCCCCATGCGTCCTGTCAAACTCCTGTTTATAAGCCTGCTGTTTTTTTTCGGTTTGTTGACCGCAGTGGGATTGCTATTCCCGGCCACGGTACATATTTCCAGAGCCATTGATCTACGGGGACAAAGAAAAACGGACTTAATGCAACGGATCGTTGACGCCAGCTTTCAGGCTTGTTGGTTGGGTGATTCCGGACAGCTGTTGATGAAGAATGGGATTCGTCGGACCGATAGTTCGATTTTTGTTTCCCTGTCAAATTCAAAACAACAGTTGGGTTGGGTCTTTCACGGAACGGATGGCGCCATCACCATGCAGGCGCGGATCGATGTCGCATTGGGTTGGTTGCCCTGGCAACGTTTTCAAAGTTTACTCATGGAGCCAAGATATGGTCCTTGGTTGGAGGCCCAATTGAATAAATTCCAGCAATGTTTGCTTGATGACCAAGTGGTCTATTCTCCCTGAAGAAATTTTAAATTTCTTCGAATGCCCTCCCAGCCGGTTCGACGAATCGGCGAATCCCGAAACAGTTCCTGAAAGGTCTCCTCAGATAGCGCCTCCCAATCTCTATTCGTCAAGTTCAAGACACCGGGAATGGGTGCGAAACTAGGTTCCTGCGTAGGTCGGCTGAATCGGTTCCAGGGACAAACATCTTGGCAAGTATCGCATCCGAAAAGCCATCCATCGAATTTTCCCTTCATCTCCGTGGGAATCAGTTTTTCTTTCAGCTCGATGGTGAAATAGGAAATACACTTGCTTCCATCGATGGTGGGTCCGGGTAAGATCGCTTGGGTCGGACAAGCATCGAGGCAGCGGGTACAGGTTCCACAATGATCGGTAGTAACCGGTGGATCGGGTTCCAGTTCCAGGTCCGTGATCAAGGTAGCGATGAATAAAAAGGATCCTTGTCGTTTGTTGATGAGGTTTCCATTTTTTCCAATCCAGCCCAGTCCGCTACGTTTGGCCCAGCTGCGTTCGAGCACAGGAGCCGAATCGACAAATCCACGACCCACCACTTCTCCGATCTCATCATGTAGGATGTTCAGAAACTCTTTCAATTTATTACGGATCACCGTGTGATAATCCTGTCCGTAGGCATATTTCGAAATGCGTAGGTCGGTGTTAGATTCCGGGGTGGCCGGAAAGTAATTGTACAGGAGTGTAATGACGGAACGCGCTCCGGGTACGAGTAAAGTGGGGTCTACCCGCAGATCAAAATTTCGTTCCATGTATTGCATGGAGCCTTGGTATCCATTATTTAGCCACTGCTCCAACCGGCGCGCGTCCTCGTCTAATTTTTCCGCCTTGGAAATGCCACATTGGTCAAATCCCAATGTGCGTGCAATCTTTCTGATTTGCTCGCTTTGTTGAGATCGATGGTGGAAGGAATGCATCAAGGTCGTTGAGCTATTTGCAGGAGTTAAGAAGCTGTTGAAGGATCAGTTGACGGATCTCCGCATGAACCTCTGCTTTTTCCTCCGACAGCAGTGTTTTGACCAGCACCAAACTCGCATATCCATTGCAATAGTCGACGACCGGCCAGGTTCCAAACAAACCAGGACTGGTGAGCGCATCGGCCACACCGTTTTTTCCTTCGATTACCCAGGCGCCGGAAGCATATTGAAATCTTTCGGCGGCTTTGGGGGCGTATCGAATCGGCAAGCCTTCTGTCTGAATCTTACGCATTTCCTCGATCGATTCCGGACTCAGGAATTGTACTCCATTTACTTTGCCATTGTTCAATAGCATGACCTGAAAGCGCATATAGTCGTCTGCATTGGAGAGCGCACCTCCCGATGGGTTGATCAATCCGCCATTGAGGTTGGTGAAGGTGGTACGACGCATGCCGATCGGATTCAAGAGCTTGGTCTTGATCAGTACGTCAAATTTTTTCTTGCTGACTACTTCCAGTACACGTCCAAGCACATTCAGTCCCACATTGCCATACCAAAAATCCGTACCGGGATTGACCCGAATTTTTCGAGCGGCCATCTCATCTACTTCTTCTTGCAGCGATTCAAATTTCCGTCGATCGGCCAGGCGTTTCAGCAGGCGGTCTTCGTCGGTAATGCCCGTTGTATGGCTAAGACACTGCCGGATCGTGACGTAGTTTTTAAAGTATTTGCCAAACTCGGGCAAGTAATTGACGACTGGGTCGTCCAAACTGATCTTGCCTTCTTCCACCATTTTCATGGTCAGTGCGGCGGTCAGCCATTTGCTGCAGCTGGCAATCGGCACTTGTGTTTTCGTATTGAAATCACCCAATTCCTTTTTGAAGATCAGGGAATCTTTGTTCCAGATCAGTACCACCACGTCGTTTCCTAGCTTTTTTTGGTTGTTGTCGATTTTGGCCGACAGGTTATCCCAGTTGGGTTGGGCCAGGGAAACCTGAAATACTAGCAGGTGCAAGAAGAAAAAGATGACTACTGGGCAGCGCAGTACACGAGAAACTGACATAGTTACGGGGTTTGCGGGATTGGATTGGGGTTTGAGCGATTGGTTTAGTACAAAATTAATGCGATATGAACTTAAGCAATTATACCATCAAAGCAGCAGAAGCGGTGCAGCAGGCCCAGCAACTGGCATTCAATGCCCAGTGCCCCAACATCGAAACCGCCCATATACTCAAGGCGCTATTAAGCCAAGAGGACACTACGGTCACCTATCTGTTGAAAAAGAACAACGTAACCACCGGAGTAGTAGCTACCAAGCTGGATGAGTTGGTCGCGAAGCTCCCCAAAACTTCCGGGGAGGCAGGCCAGCAAATCAGCCGGGAAGCGAACCAATTGGTGTTGCGGGCAGGCGCTGTGCTGACTCAATTTGGCGACGAATTCGTCACGCCCGAACATTTACTCTTGGCGCTGCTTCAAGGCAATGATCCCACGGCCACGTTGCTGAAGAACGCGGGACTGAATGAATCCGACCTGATCAAATCCATCAAGGAGTTGCGTAAGGGTGAAAAGGTAACGTCGGCTACGCAGCAATCCGAATACAATGCGCTCAATAAATACGCTAAAAATTTGAACGAGTTTGCCCGGCAGGGTAAGTTGGATCCGGTGATCGGCCGCGATGAGGAGATACGTCGGACTTTACACATTCTCTCGCGGCGCACGAAGAACAATCCGATCCTGGTTGGTGAACCCGGCGTGGGTAAAACGGCCATTGCGGAAGGCATTGCACATCGGATCGTTAGTGGCGACGTGCCGGATAATCTCCGTTCCAAGATCATCTATGCGCTCGACATGGGACAACTCATTGCCGGTGCGAAATACAAGGGTGAATTTGAAGAGCGCTTGAAATCGGTTGTGAAAGAAGTGGCTGATAGTGATGGTAGCATTATTCTGTTTATCGACGAGATCCACACGCTGGTGGGTGCCGGTGGGGGCGAAGGGGCAATGGATGCAGCCAATATTCTTAAACCAGCCTTGGCTCGGGGAGAATTGCGGGCCGTTGGCGCGACGACACTGAATGAGTATCAAAAATATTTTGAAAAGGATAAAGCGCTCGAACGTCGTTTTCAGAAAGTGATGATCGACGAGCCTTCCATGGAAGATGCGATCTCCATCCTGCGCGGGTTGAAGGATCGCTATGAAACACACCACCATGTGCGTATCAAGGATGAAGCCATCATTGCCGCGGTGGAATTGTCGACCCGATACATCACCGATCGTTTCCTTCCCGATAAAGCCATCGACTTGATCGATGAAAGTGCCGCCAAGCTTCGTTTGGAAATGAATTCCATGCCGGAGGAATTGGATACGTTGGAGCGACAGATACGTCAGCTCGAAATCGAGCGGGAGGCCATCAAACGGGAGAATGACGAGGTGAAGCTAAAGGAGTTACAAACGGAGATTGCCAACCTGGTTGTGATGCGCGATACCCTCAAGGCAAAATGGAAGATGGAAAAAGAGCAGGTGGATCTGATTCAAGAGGCCAAACAGTCCATCGAAACACTTCGCTTGCAGGCCGAGCGCGCCGAGCGCGAGGGAAACTATGGCGAGGTGGCTGAGATCCGTTACGGAAAGATAAAGGAGCAGGAAAAGCGGATCTTGGAACTGACTGATCAACTGGAGCAATCGGCCGAAAAAAGACTTTTGAAAGAGGAGGTTGATGCGGAGGATATCGCCGAGAGTGTGGCCAAGGCTACCGGCATTCCGGTGGCGAAAATGTTGCAGAGTGAACGTGAGAAACTGTTGCAATTGGAAGCGCATTTGCACGAGCGGGTCGTAGGACAAGAAGAAGCGATCACGGCCGTGGCCGACGCGATCCGACGCAGTCGGGCGGGACTGCAAGACCCGAAACGTCCCATTGGATCGTTCATCTTCTTGGGTACGACCGGTGTGGGCAAGACGGAATTGGCAAAGGCATTGGCTGCGTATTTATTTGATGATGAAAGTTTGATGACCCGCATCGACATGAGTGAATATCAGGAGAAGCATACCGTTTCTCGTTTGGTCGGTGCTCCTCCCGGTTATGTAGGATACGAAGAGGGCGGGCAGCTCACGGAAGCCGTTCGTCGTAAACCTTACAGTGTGGTTTTGTTGGATGAGATCGAAAAAGCACACCCGGATGTGTGGAACGTGTTGTTGCAGGTATTGGATGACGGCAGGCTGACCGACAATAAAGGACGTGTGGTCAATTTCAAGAATACGATCATCATTATGACCAGCAATCTGGGTAGTCATTTGATCATGGAAGCGTTCGATCGCATTGAGGAGAAGTCGGTGGGAGAAGTGATGGACCGAACCCGCCTGGAAGTGATGGGACTTTTGCGCCAAACCGTTCGTCCCGAATTTCTGAATCGGGTTGATGAGATCATTTTGTTTCAGCCACTGCTGAAATCCGAGATCAAGGGGATCGTCAAGATTCAAATGCAGGGCTTGTCGAAGTTGCTGGCTGAATCTGGCATCCAGCTCCATTTCAGCGACTATGCACTGGCTTACTTGAGTGAGCAGGGATTCGACCCTCAATTTGGTGCCCGTCCCTTGAAACGACTGATCCAAAAACAGATCGTGAACCCCCTGAGCAAGAAGATCCTGGCCGGAGAGGTGGACCGCACCCAACCGGTGTTGGTGGACGTCTTTGATCAAACCGTGGTGTTCCGAAATGAACCCGCAGAAAAGGTGCTTCATCAGTGATTTTCACGTTTTATTAAGCAGTATAATCAGCTGAAAAACAATCATATGTAATGGGTATTCAAAATCAGTCTTCTCGAGACTTGGCTGGCATTCAAAAAACATTATCTTCAGCCCGAAACCGACAAACAGCTGTTTGCGTGAACAATTCCCTCGGTTTCGTGTTTTACAAAAAATCCCTTTTTGTCAAAAAAGGGTAAACAGAAAAAATCATGGCATTTAAGAAAGACGACATTATCATAATCGAGCCACGCGAGATCTTCGTGGGCAAGAAGGATGCACCGGTAACCTTGGTTGAATTTGGGGAATACGAAAATGAGGAGTGTGCCAAAGTCAATGAGGTGGTTAAGCAATTGTTGGAGGAATATGATGGTAAGATTCGGTTTCAGTTTCGGCATTTCCCGTTGACTTTGATTCATCAACGTAGCCTGAAGGCCAGCGAATCGGCTGTGGCGGCTGCACAGGAAGGAAAATTTTGGGAAATGCATTGCGTGCTGTTCAACAACCGACGTAATCTCGGAACTACTAGTTTGAAGCTTTATAGCAAAGAGGCCGGCGTCAAGAACAAGAAGTTCTTGGATGATCTGGTAAATGGTGTTTACGGATGGCAGATCCAGGATGACCTCAAAGAGGGGCACAGTCGTGGAGTAAAAGAATTGCCTGCTTTCTTCATTAATGAGGAAGTTTTCTCCGGCAAGCCAACCTTTGCCAACCTGAGCGAGGCAATCGACAAAGCCATTCGTAAATCCAAGTCCAAGTCCAAGACTCCGGTCAAGGTCGCTCCCAAGGTAACGGCATCCAGACCTGCAGAGAAGTCATCGGGCAGAGCCTCCTCAAAGTCTACCGCTTCCGCTAAGCAAAAGCAAAAAGCATAATTTATCTCCCGACTTAGTGTCGGGATTTTTTTTTGCCTCATTCAGCGTTGTTATTTGATAAATTGCAACGTGTCTATTTCCCTTACCTCCATTCGAAATCCTTTTTTTATCGGCATAGCCGGCAGTGGCATGAGTGCATTAGCTCAATACCTGCAGGGCACGGGTCGATCTGTTCGCGGCAGCGATCGGCTGTTTGCCAACTCCAGTGAGATTCGCGACAAGTTGGAAGCGATGGGCATTCATTGCTTTCAACAGGACGGCTCCGGCATCAACGAGCAGGTCGATTGCATCATCGTTTCTACGGCGGTGGAAGACAGTGTACCGGAGGTTCAACTTGCGAAACAACGACAGTTGCCCATTTTGCATCGATCCGATCTGCTGGCCATGATCGCCGCCAGTCGAAAGACCATCGCGGTGGCGGGTACCAGCGGTAAGAGTACCACCAGCGCGATGTTGTTTTCCATTCTGGAGCGGGCTGGTTATGGCCCCGGCATCATCAGTGGCGCCGGACTTACACGTTTGATCAATCAGGGGAAAATTGGGAATGCAGAGGTCGGAACCGGAGATTGGCTGATCATCGAAGCGGATGAAAGTGATGGGTCGATCGTGCATTATCATCCGGAGATCGGGGTATTGCTGAACATTGATAAAGATCACCAGGAATTGGACGAACTGGTGCGCCTGTTCACCATTTTTCGAGATCAGAGCAATCAGTTTAGCACGAATCGAAGCTATGCGTTGACCGGTTCCTTATCGCTCAGCGCCGATCGTGATTTTTCCAACGTCCCTTCGTCAAACACGGCCTATGTGGCCACTGATTTCAATCAATCCGGTCTGCAGATCCAGTTTCGAATCAACCAGGTGCCGTTTGTGTTGAATCAAGTAGGAAAGCACAATATGGAAAATGCGCTGGCTGCAGCAACGGTGGCGAATCTCATCGGTATTTCCTTGGAGACCGCCTCCTATGCCTTGCGCGATTATGAAGGGATTTATCGTCGGCATCAGGTACTTGGACAAAAAAATGGCGTGTGGGTGATCGATGATTTTGCACACAATCCGGCTAAATGTGCGGCCTCGATCCGCGCTTGTCAACCGATCGCATCCAAATTGATCGCTTGGTTTCAGCCGCACGGATTCAAGCCTACGCGGTTTCTGCGAAACGATTATGTGCAGGAGATCACCGCCGCGATGCGACCGGGCGATCAGATCTGGATGAGTGAGATTTATTACGCCGGAGGCACGGCACAGCGAGACATTTCTGCCAATGACCTGATTCAAGATCTCCGAGAAAAAGGTGTGCAGGCTTTTTTTGTTGCTGACCGCAGTGATTTCTTAAAAAATGTGCGTGAACACCTAAGTGGGGACTGTGTGTTGTTATTGATGGGCGCCCGCGATCCTTCTCTGGAGCAATTTTCCAAGCAGGTGTGGAATGATTTGTGATCGGGTATTATCCGGCGAACTTTCTGATCAAGAGGTACGACATCACCACCAGCATCAATAAGATGAGGATTGTCCAAGGCCACCAGACCGGCGTTTGAAAACCGATCCATTTGTTGCGCTGTTTCTGTTTTTTCAATCTCCTTTTCAGGTCTTGGTTCAGCGCATAGGCCATTTGTTCCAATCGAACTTTATCCTTCGACGCTTCCAGTCCTTCCAGGGCATCCGACAAGAAGGGGTCATCCAGCGATGCTGCTTCCAATCGCTGCGATTCTGCATCTGGAAGATCTCCAGCCGCATAGCGAAGCAGGTGGGCCGGATCCTGGGGCGGATTGGAACCTTCAGGAGATGTATGCTTATTGGTCATGTCGATTCTCCTTTTGTGATTGCTTCAACGCGATACGCAAGTTTCGTTTTCCATTCTGAATGTAACTTTTTACGAGGGGCACAGCGTAACCGGTGATTTCGGCGATCTGCCGATAACTTTTTTTATCCAGGTAGAATAAAGTTACGCATCGCCGTTGTTCGTCGGCCAGCGATTCCAAGGCCATCGATAAGTCTTCAAATTGGTGTTCACGGGTTAGCCAGTGATCTCGATCCGAGGCGGCATCTCCGGCAAGAGGTACTTCTTCGGCGGACAGGGCGACTCCCCATTTTTTTTGCTCGCGCAATTGCATCAAGCAATGGTTCTTGGCGATCTGGTAGATCCAAGATTTAAAATACGTGACTCGGTATTTATCCAATTCCGGAATGACTTTCAAAAAGACCTGCTGTACACTGTCCCGCGCCGCTTCCTCGTTCTTCAGGTATTTCATGGAAACGCCCAGGAGCATGAGGGTGTATCGCTGAAGCAAGTGCCCCAACCACTGCGAGTCACGTGAATCGTAGTATTGATTCAACAGCTCCTCGTCGGTCATGGATCGTACGTTTGGTGTCAGCATTCGATCTGGCCTTTTGGGCTAGATGCAAGTACGCGTGAAATTGAACAAGCTTGGATCAACTTTTTTTGAACCATTGGATCAGCCATTGGTCCCAGGCCAACATGCGAATGGCGGTATACATCAAGATCACTGCAAACCACTGTTTCAATTGTTGCTGGCTGAGTGTCATGGCCCATTTGCTGCCGAGGAATGCCCCTCCAACAAATCCGATCGCCAATAGGCCAACTACCCGCAGGTCAATAGGGTTTCCTTGTAGTTTGCACTGGGTGTAATAATGCAGCGAGGCCAGTAAAACGACAGGCAACGTCAATACGGCCAAGGAGGTTCCTTGTGCTTGATGTTGTGTGTATTGCAGAAAGAGCACCAATGCCGGAACCATGATGATTCCGCCACCGATACCGATCAATCCGCTCAGCATACCTGCGCCCAACCCGATCAGGAGTACGGTCAAAATTAATTGTATGTCCATGGTACGTTGCATGTCTGTGTTTGAAGGGACTGGTTAGTAATGCCGGATCCATTGCATGCCCGCCCACGTGGCGAGCAGTCCAATAAGTACGCTGCCCAGCACGTAGGGGATGAGGATCGCCCAGCGTTGGTGTTGGATGAGGTGAATGGTCTCCAAGGAGAAAGCAGAAAAGGTGGTGAAGCCGCCACAAAACCCACTCATCCAAAGCCAGCGAGTCAGGGCTGGTTCGCCCGATCGACGATCTACATAACCGGCAAGTACACCGATCAATAAACACCCAATTAGATTCACAGAAAAGGTTGGCCAAGGGAAACCCGTTCCAGGGCTGTGAGGAATCAGTCTACCCATTATATAGCGAAGTCCGGAACCCAAAGATCCACCCAGCATCACCCACCACACTGCGGTCATGGTGTTTCGTTTGAAGGCGAAGAATTTGATTCGAAAAGATATTTCAGGTCGACCAGCCAATGCCCATCGTGTCGGCAAACCCGTAGCGTATCCAGGTCGTTCTTGTAAGAATTTGAAAAGATTACGATGGTGGTGGAATCGTTCAGATACGTAACCGGCTGATGGATCCGGATGCTGGCGCCCCTATATTTTTCCTTGGTGGCTGGGTCCAAATGCTCGAATGCACGCGCAGTTACTTCCAAGTAATTCTGATTGGTAGAATCTGTGAGCATAAACTGTCCGGCTTTTTTATGATCGCCGGCCAGGGCAGCCTGTATGAAATTTCGAGCTGCATCCAAGTCGTTCTCGGAAGCAGGTGTTGGTTTTTTGTTGGAACAGGCGCCCAGCAACAAGAGGACGCCGCCCATTAGTAACGATCTCATTTCGATCCGTATTTAGCAGGACGTTCATCGGGGTGGCGTTCCTCCCGCTCGTGTTCTTGCGTATATGCGCGCAAAATTTGTTTTACCAGCCGGTGACGTACCACATCCTCTTCGTCTAGCTCGATATAACCGATGCCATCAATGTTGCGCAAGATCCGTGCCGCCGTAGCCAAGCCGCTTCGTTGGTTGCGAGGCAGATCCACTTGAGTCATATCGCCGGTGATGATGGCCTTGGCATTGGCGCCTATGCGGGTCAAGAACATTTTGAGTTGAAGATCGGTGGCGTTTTGCGATTCATCGAGAATGATGAAAGCGTGATCAAGTGTTCGACCGCGCATGTAAGCCAGTGGGGCTATCTCGATGGTACGGGTAGTCATGTAATAGCCCAATTTATCGGCGGGGATCATATCATCCAATGCATCATACAGCGGACGGAGGTACGGATCGATCTTTTCCTTTAGATCGCCAGGCAGAAATCCCAAGCTTTCCCCGGCCTCTACGGCGGGGCGGGTCAAGATGATTTTCTTGACTTGTTTATTTTTCAGGGCTCGGACAGCCAGCGCAACGGCGGTATATGTCTTTCCCGTACCGGCCGGACCGATCGCAAATACAACGTCATTGCGTTCGGCTTCCTGAACCAGTTTTTTCTGATTGGCCGTTCGGGCACGAACGGATTTCCCATTGGGGCCGAACACCAGCACCTCATTGGGGTGTTTCTCCTGAAAATGATCGATTGCCTCTGAATCATCTCCGCCCAAGATCTGTTCGAGGTAATTGGAACTCATGTGACCGTTCTGCTCCAGATACGTCACGATCAGGTTGATTTTTTCCTTGGCCAGCTCGATTTGGTCGGGCGAACCACTGAGTTTCAATTGAGAACCACGGGAAAGGATCTTGATGAGCGGGAAACGTTTTTTGAGCAAGTCGAGTTTTCCGTTGTTGACGCCCAAGAATTCGATGGGGTTGACGGATTCGAGGTTGATGATGGTATCGGTCAAAGCGGTTAGAATTTAAGTCAGGATTAATGGATGTTTACGGCCTATCCAATATTACTGAAAAGAATGCGCAATCTCCAACTTATAGTTATGCACAGATTGTGAATTTTGGGTTCGGGGCTGTTAAAAAATCACGAAAAAATAA
>Ga0102921_1000043_pt1 | contig 40408 bp, 33 predicted proteins | sample Colrivmeta156802_FD_78205 | JGI IMG/M metagenome (GOLD analysis project Ga0102921, IMG submission 78205) | Estuarine microbial communities from the Columbia River estuary - metaG 1568-02 | ecosystem: Environmental > Aquatic > Marine > Intertidal zone > Estuary | place: USA: Columbia River...
ATATACGGCAATGCCGATGGATTTGATCAACGTACTCTTACCGGCCATGTTCGCCCCCGTCAGAAATAACAATCGATGTTGCTGGTTGAGCTGCAAGTCATAGCCCACGGGCTCCTCCAATTGAATATGGGTCAGCTGATTTGCCTGGAAATAAGGCGTTTCTGTTTCTCGAAAGATGGGAAAGGTCAATTTGAGTTCTTGGGTTGCCCGGGCCATGGAATACCAGGCATCCATCAAATAATACAAGTTCAATAATTCGTGCAGGGACTCCTTGGCGGCATATCGGGTGATTCTTGCCCATTGAAGCGACGTGAGTAAAGAAGTACGAGTTGACCGATCTGCACTCACCAATTGTTTCAGCTCTGATTTTTTCAAGACTCGCTCCATCCGTAACAGCTCGGGTTGGAGCGGATGTTCGGATCGAAACGATTGAAGCAGGCCAAGTATTTGATTGCAACCTTGGACCAGATCGATCAGGTGGGGAAGACTATACCGAATCATCGAGTAATCGGCTGGATGAAGCCAACGATAAAGCAGATTGGATAGGGAGGCTGTATTTTCAGCGATTGGGTCCAATGGATATTCCAGCCATTTCTCCACCACATGCAGGGTGCCGTTGCTGATGCGATTGGGCCATTGATCCAGCACGCTGCTTAAGTGGGATAGGAATTGTTGGCGTTGTTCGATTTGCGACCGGTCGGATAGTGGGCGTTCGAATAATTGACGAAGTTCTTCCCGTCCGCCATCGGTACGTGTGAAGTTCAGCCGGTTGAAAACGGAGAATTTCTCTTCGGCGTGGAAGATCGACAGGTCGGAACGGGTGATCGGGTCTACGAGCATTGGCTCAGTTAACGTTCAAATTGCAGGCGTTGTCCGTTCTGAGATGCCAAGATCTGCCCATTTCCATAGGCCAAATGGCCATTGACAAAGGTATGTGTGATGGCGGCGGGGAAGGTGGTGCCTTCCAGCGGACTCCATCCGCACTTATACAACAGATTTGCTTTCTCTACCCGGGTGGTTGCACTCGGATCAACGATCACCAGATCGGCCCAATAACCCTCCCGGATGTATCCGCGTTCCCGAATCTGAAAAATATCCGCCACGGCATGCGCCATTTTATCGACGATCTTTTCCAAGGATATCTTTCCTTGCTGGTAATAGCTCCACATCAGTAGCAAAGGATGCTGCACCAAGGGCAAACCGGCATGCGCGTGATCGTAACTGCCATTTTTTTCTTCCCAAGTATGCGGGGCGTGATCGGTGGCGATCACGTCCAGCCGATCGTCGAGCAGGGCTCGCCAAAGTGCGTCTTTGTGCTCGGGTGCTTTGATCGCCGGATTGCATTTGATCTGGTAGCCCAGACGGGCATAGTCATCGGCGGTGAAGTGCAAGTGATGCACACAGACTTCTGCCGTTATGCGTTTTTGGCTGCGGTGCTGAAGATTGGAAAAAAGATCCAGTTCTTTAGAAGTGGAAATATGTAAAATATGCAGTCGGGTGTCGTGCTTTTGTGCGATCTGGATCGCATACAAGGAAGATTTATAACAAGCTTCCACGTCACGAATGATGGGATGGTCGGCCGGACCGGGTTCATTACCGCCGTTGGCATAAAGCTGTCGGTTGGCACGGATGGTGGGCTCGTCTTCGCAGTGGGTAGCGATCAACAATTCACTTTGAGCGAAAATTCGATCCAGGGCGTTTGGGCTGTCGACCAACATATTTCCGGTGCTGCTGCCCATGAAAATCTTAATACCACAAACATCTTTTTTCTTTTCGTTGGTACGCAAAACCTCCTCGGCGTTTTCGTTGGATACGCCCATGTAAAAGGAGTAATTGGCCGGCGAACGCTGTTGAGCGATCGCATATTTGTCCTCCAGCAGCGATTGCGTCAATGCATTGGGAATGGTATTGGGCATTTCCATGAAGGTGGTGACACCTCCGGCCAGGGCCGCGCGTGATTCTGTGGCGATGTTGGCCTTGTGGGTAAGGCCTGGCTCACGGAAATGTACTTGATCATCGATGCAACCGGGCAACAGGTATTTGCCGGAACCATCGATTTCGATGTGGTTATCTTTTTTGGAGATGGGAGTGGCTGATATCTGTTCGATGCGGCCATGGCGGATCCATACATCACGGGTGTTGACCGTACCTTCGTTCACGACCTGGATATTACGTATCAGATAATTTTGCATAGTTTACTTTATGAATCAAACGCAAATTAGACAATGTTCGCTGGCTGTGGCCCTGCTGCTGTTTTCGATTTCGGGTATTTCCCAGCAAGTATATTGGATGCCCGGAGATCCAATCAATCACACCCTTCGCCGTTTTGATGTTGGCCGTAAATCCACCGCGGTTCCCGAATTTTCCAAGACCTGGCCGGCGGGACGGTCCGAAAGCCTACAACGCGCTCAACTTTATGCTGTTACTCAAGCTGGTCAGCTCTCCGCAGCCGACCAATGGAACATCGGCGCAATCGTTCAGGGTTCGCTCACCTTGCCATCGACATCGACCGATTCCATTCAAGAGGTTCAGATCATGCCTAGGCACAAATGGGGACCTTTTTTTCACCGTCCAACTCAATTTTATGAGGCCCATGTCAAAGACTTTGACCTAATCATTAATCCGGTGCTCGCCTTCAGCCAAGGGAAAGAGTCGGGTAGTGGGGCGCGGCTGTTCGAGAATACACGGGGGGTGGTGGTCGATGGACAGATCGCCGGTAAAATAGGATTCCATAGTTATCTCACCGAGAATCAGGAACGCTTGCCGGGCTATGCACGCGATTGGGAGTTTCGCCGCAAAGCCTTACCGAATCAAGGCTTCTACAAAAATTTCAAAGGCACCGGCTACGATTATTTCGATGCCCGCGGTTACATAACCTTTCCCGCCACCAAGTATGTAGAAGTGGCCTTCGGGTATGATCGGAATTTCATCGGCAACGGTCACCGGAGTTTGTTCTTGAGCGATGGGGGAAACAGCGCGATGTTCCTGCGAATGAAAACCCGCATTTGGAAATTCAATTACCAGAATCTGTTCATGGAATTGCAGCAAGCGGATGATCGGGTGGGAGATCGCTTGATCGGGAAAAAGTATGCAGCTCTTCATCACTTAGATCTTCAAGTGAACCGCTGGTTGCAATTGGGTTTTTTCGAAGGGGTTGTATTCGGAAGACCCAATCGGTTTGATTTTTCTTATTTGAATCCGGTGATCTTTTACCGCTCCGTCGAACATCAGAATGGAAGCATGGACAATTCATTGGCCGGATTGGACTGGAAAATCAACCCTTTGAAGTCGGTCCAGCTGTACGGGCAATTGTTGCTCGATGAATTCAATTTATCTGAGATTCGGAGCGGCAATCAGTGGTGGGCGAATAAATGGGGCTATCAATTGGGGGCGCATTACATCAATGCAGGAGGCATTAAAAACCTGGATTTGCAATTGGAGTACAATCGGGTTCGCCCCTTTACCTACTCGCACCGTGATTCCGTGGCCAACTATACGCATTACAATCAGCCGCTGGCCCATCCACTGGGCGCGAACTTTTCTGAATTCATCAGCATCCTCCGGTATCAACCGATCCCACGCCTACGTCTGGAAGCCAAGTTGGTCACCTATCGACAGGGGCGGGATAGCAGTGCCCGCAGCTTCGGGTCAAATATTTTTCTTCCGAATGTTTCGCCTTATCGGGTGGGGGATTATGGGTATGCCATTGGAAGTGGCCGAGATACGCGGGTACTGTATGCGTCGATGTTTGCATCCTATGAATTCGCACGAAGCTTGTTTGTAGATCTGCAGGCCGGTTTTCGGAAGGAGAAGTCGGTGACCGCACCGCTGATCGATCAGCGATCCAATTGGTTCAGCTTGGGAATCCGATGGAATCGTATGCGTCGGGAGGTAGATTATTAATCAGTCACCATTTTTTTATTTGGTTCCTGCAGAATCGATAAAGAGGTTTTTCTATCAGTAGGTAAAGCAAGCAGGAAACACCCCAGAGCAATAGGTAATTACGATCAGGCAAAAGAATGTATTCTTTGATTTTTTGATTTACGTAGGCGATGTGGATCAAGTAAAAAATAAAAGAGGCATTGCCTAAAAGCACCAATAACGAGGATCCGAATATTTTACTTTGAATCGTTGTTTCTTCAATCAGTCCTTGGATCCAGCACATGCCAAAAAATGAAATGAAGATTAATTGAAACCCAGTACCTGCGATGTGTAGGTTGGCCTGGTCATAGAGGTTATTATGAAACAAGGCAGAAAGCGAAATGGTGGCCAAAATGCCCAATGTTCCCAGCCATGTTTTTTTGATGGGAATTTTCACGAACGACAGAAAATTTGGGAATAGGAAAACGATGGCGCCGGCTACAAAAAATAGTAATTGTCCCGCGAGTGTTCCATCGATCAAAAACAACGGGGGTGTGAAAAAAGAGCGGGGATTTCCATTTATAGCTTTCCAGGTAATGCCGATCAAAAAGAAAGAAGCCGCCAACGTCACTCCGAGTGCCAAAATTTGCCGCCAGCCTTTGATGATCAGTTTTGTTATGACGGGGGCTAACAAATAATAACTCATCTCAACCGTCAATGACCATGCCTGGGCTATGCCATTTAGGTTTAATTGATTCGAGAATCCATGTCCCAGGGTGAACAATAGCGCATTAAAATGGCCTCCCCCGAATGATGGATCAAGGGTGAAACACAGAAGAATAAGCCAGTACATCGGGTAAATTCTGGCTAATCGCTGAAGTAAATATTTAGCGTATTCTTTTTTTGATTGCAATGGATCTGTTCCGTAGCTCGATGTGATCAGGAAGCCGCTAAGTATAAAGAAGAGCGATACGCCGATATGAAACTCACTGAGTAGGTGGTCGATTGGATCCGGAAGCGTTGTTCTCCAATATTTACGGTTGTGATAGATGAAGACGAAGGTGGCTGCCAACCACCTGAATCCAGTTAAGGCAGATATCTTACCGTTTCGTATTGCTGGCATACTGGCAGGGGCGCTACGATCAACCCTCGAGGTGGATGCTAAAAATAATCATCCTGGATTGAATTCGATCAAACACATTTGAATACTTCAGGTTCTCATCCCGGGCATGGATGTTTCGCGCGCCATTGCTGATCTTGATTTCGGGTGAAAAAATAAAGCTCTCAAAAAAGAAATTGAATCCGATACCGAACTCAGGGCCAAAGTCGTTCTTTTCAATTTTTACCAATTCTTCTGCGCGTTTGGCACGGGCATTGCTGGCCATGTCAATGTCCCCTTTGATGCCAGCTAATGTGTAGACGCGAAAATTTCCGATTCGGTCACTTTGGAATTTTACTTGCAAGGGGAAGGACATGATGACGGATTCGATGGTCTTGGTTACATCGGTAAGCCCGTTTACATCGGGTTGCTTGAGTTTATAGAATATGTTCCGTTCCAGAAACATGAGCTGCGGATTGAAACGCAGTAGGAATCGATCGGAAAGTCGGGCCGTCGCGGACAGTCCCAAAGACAGCCCACCGCTATTCACCGGTTCGGCGATCATCACACTGTCGTATTGTAGAAAGCGTGGATGCAGTGAGGTTTGAAAACGGGCCAGGTTGGCGCCCAGCGTGATCCCGAAGTAGTAGGGTTTGGTGTCGTGATCGTATAGATTCATTTCTACCCGATCTATCTGAGCAAATATGCTGGAATGGGTGGCCAGCAACAACAGCGATAAAATATAAAATCTTTTCATAGAGGTCGAGTGGCCAAATAGCGGCAACAAATACCGCCGGTATAAGATTTGTATTGACAATTTGAATAGCCTGTCTCTTTCAGGATCTTCAGCAGGTCATCGCGTTCGGGAAATAAACGCGCCGATTCGTTTAAGTAGGCATAGGCTTTTTTATCCTGGCCCATCCATCCGGCAACGGTGGGTGCATATCGTTTCATGTAGAAATGATACAGGGCTCGCCAGATCGGATTGCGGGGGCGAGCGAATTCAAGCACCATTAACTGACCACCGGGACGAAGCACGCGAAGCATATCGCGCAGTCCGGCAGACAGGTCCTGAAAATTTCGAATTCCGTAGGCAACCATCACTAGGTCAAACGAGGCATCGGGGTGCTTTATTGCTTCCGCATCCCCCGTCTCCAGTTGAATACGATCCGATTTGCCGATCCGTTGGATCTTTTCGCGTCCAACCGCCAGCATGTTGTTGGCGATGTCAATCCCAATGATGGATTCCGGTTCTAAGATCTGATCGGCCAGCAGGGCCAGATCGCCGGTTCCGGTGGCTACATCGAGGATCTTTTTAGGGGCAAGGGGAATTAGGGCGCGCAGGGCATCTTTTCGCCAATGCAGATCGATCCGAACGGAGAGCAGGCGATTCAGCAGATCGTAGCGCGGGGCGATCTGATCGAACATCCGGGCCACCTGCTCCTTTTTGGAGGCGTTGGAGTCCTGATCGGGGACGACGGCATCGTGTGGCAGGGAATTGTTCATGCGACGCAAAGGTAACATTTGCCGACCTTTGCCCACTATGGAGATCATCCGGGCACAATATGTTATTAGCAGTCCCACGTACAAACAATGTCCGGCGGCGGACAAACCCGAGTATGCCTTCATCGGCCGAAGCAATGTGGGGAAGTCGTCCTTGATCAACATGTTGACGCGGCAGGCCAGCCTGGCCAAGACCTCCGCTACGCCCGGAAAAACGCAGCTGATCAATCACTTCACGATCACCTCAGCAGATAAAAAGATTTGGTATTTAGTCGACTTGCCGGGTTATGGCTATGCGAAAGTGTCTCAAAAGGCCCGCAACAATTGGAGTAACCTGATTGAGTCCTACATACGAAAACGAGAGAATCTCCAGTGTCTGTTTGTCTTGATTGATAGCCGCCATGAGCCGCAGCAGATCGATCTTGATTTTGTAAATGCACTGGGCGGTTGGCAAATTCCGTTTGTGCTTGTATTTACAAAGGCGGATAAAAACAAACCGGGTGCCACCTTGCGTCATCGGGATGAGTTCTTGCAGGCGCTGATGGAAACCTGGGAAGAGGCGCCTCCGCATGTGATCACTTCAGCCGTCGACCGACGAGGTAGGCCGGAGTTGTTGAAGCACATTGCCCAGCTCAATCAGGAATACCGCCCAACCTGATGACAATCAGTAGTTGACCCAACCCAAATTGAACTGAACCGATATCTTCGCAACATGCGGACCCGATTCACCGAGCGGCAGTGGATATCATTGACTTACTTGTTGTTGATTGTTTTATTCCTGCGTGCGCAACAAGTGATCGGCCCCTATGAACAGGTCTTACGGGCTCGATTGGGGGTGTCCACGGGTCAGCAAATAGTCGCCATCAAATAATTCGGTATGAAAAGAACCCTCTTTTTTTTACTGCTTCTTTCCAATTTGCATGTGATTCCGCTGGAGTCGCAGCCTCGTTTCAAGGGAAAACGCTTGGATACGACCCAAGCAGTTTTGGGGAATGACACCACGCTTAAAAAATTGATTGAGTTCAAGGATAGTTTAACAAAAGTGGGTCCGGCTGAAGAGGGCTCCCGAAAGCCAGAGCCGCCAGATTCTACTTGGATGGTGGTATTGATCGTTGGAGCTGCGCTCTTGATTGTTTGGACCGGTCGTCGTGCCTGGCTACGCCAGCGGAAATAATCGTACTTATTAATTCACGGCTTTATTGGCGCAGCAGCTGCTGGCAAAAGCCTCCGGTTTAGCCTTGAAGGCAAACCCCATTCCCAAGATATATCCCATGGCTTCCCGCAGGGCATCGTTGCTTTTAAATTGAGGGTTGGTATTGATGTCTGCATGTACTTCCATGTCCACTTCATATTGATTAAAGAGGGGGCAAAGCTGGTAGGCGATGTCGATGCTTTTTGCCACTTCCGTGAGCATGCGTTCTTTGATGCCCAGGACTTGAGTGCTTCGGTCATTTTGAATGAACATGAATCCGCCGCGACCTGAGCGCAGGAAAACGATGACCGTGGCGTATTCGGTCTCGGCCCCTTTCACTTGCGAGTCGGTACCGATGCAGACTTTGAGTTTATGGCCCCGCTCCGTCTCTTTTCGGATCGTGTGTTCGACAGCCTCGTAGATGGGCTTTTCGATGGGGTCGCCGTTGAAGGTTCTCCAAATCATAAAAAAGAGATTTCCCTAAGTTAGGAAAACCTCTAGAGGTAAGGGGCACGGATTAACGCTCCTATTGGAGCAGAGAAATCGTTATTGGCGTACTAGTTTTTCAGTCCATTGCGCAGTTCCTTTGCTGAATCGGATCATGTACATGCCGCTGTTCAGGTTGCCGGCTGGCAGATTGTTGATGCCGGGGCTGAGTTGACCGCGGAGCAGGATCTTGCCATTCAGGTCGTAGAGCGCATAGTCAAAGGTACCCGGGCTGGATACGGCGATGGTATTGCCATTCAAGAAGTTATTGATGAGTTTTGGTTGGTCGTTGCCCAATTCATTTTTTAGGGCAATCAGGTTGGAGTAGTGTGTTTCACCGTTGTCGAAGCTCACTTTCAGGCGGTACTGAAGCATGCCTTCGGCATAGGGCTTATATTGATAAGCGCGGGCTTCGTTGGGAGAACTGGCCACGGGGGCGAACGTTCTTCCATCCACAGATACTTCCACGATTTGTTCAGTCACTGCTTCATCGGCATCGATGATCCAACTCAATTGGTGACGGTCTCCACTGATCTGTCCTTTCAATACCAGTTGACGCAACGGCAGTACACTTCCGGTAGAGTAACGACCGCTCAAGGAATAAGAGCCCAGGCTTGCATAGTCAGGAGCATATTCGTTTCCTTTTCCTTCGACTTGCATGTACCAGTTGCCGCTGCTGAGGGTGGTGTCGATTACGGAGCTCAACAACGTACCGGGGTTAAAGGTTCTGACCAGTACTTTTTGGCTGTTGTATAAGGCTATTTGCAAGTCAACATCAGATCCATTATTTCCGGTCCCTACATTGTAAGGGATGGCATCCAGCTGGAATCGAGCATTTACAGGCATGCTGAATTTAACTAGATCTACGTCGGTAGTAGTTTCCATCACACCGTTCACCACAAATTGATTATTGGTGAATGCGATGTTACCCGCTTGATTAATGCTGTTGGTGTAGTCATCTGTTCTGAAGGTGAAACCGTTGTTGGTAGTAATCACCGTCAGGTCATTTTGAATGCTGCTGCATCCATAAGGATTGGCTCCATTGTGCCAGAGAGTCATATTCTTGTAATATCCCACGCCCATGATCGGAGCCCACGCGATCTCGCCGGTGCCCAGTCCACCGTTGTAATCGGAAGTTTTCACACAATTGCCATCGTAAGCAGATTGGTGATAGAGTCCGAGTGTGTGTCCGGCTTCGTGCGCAGCAGCTTCGGCGACATATTTTTCGTTGTAATTCAATAACGCAGAGAATACAAAACAAGGCGTATCGTCTCCCCAGGTGTAGGAACCCACAAAGGCTACTCCACCGGCATTGCCATACCAGCTGGATGTGGTCGTTAAGATCACACGCATCCGTTTGTTGATCGGTGCAGCCAGAAACTTAGTCGAGTCGGTCGTGATGTTGACGTTGAAAGGGCGATAGTCTTCAGATACCCGGTTGAAAATGGACGTGATCTTGGTGTTGTCCATTCCAGAGGGGGCACAGAAGATGGGGCCATTGTAGTTCCAGCCGGTACCATTGACGGTGTGGCCATCAAAGTCGAGAAAAATGACAGCACTTGCAGCCGGGTAGCTGTTCAGGGCAGGCACTTGAGCTTGCACTTTCAAGCCTACCAGCAGCACCAGCAAGGGGAAGAATGTCTTTTTCATGATTGGTTTTTTCAGGATGATGATGAAAGAGTAGGAGGGTACGGATGAATAACGGGTAGCGCTGGATTAAAAACGGGCTATGGATAGCTTTCGTAGGGGTTATTCGTTAACGAGGTCATAGAAGTTCTTTTTAACCAGGGCCCAGGTTCCATTTTCCTGTTCCAGCTGGTAGAGATCGCCATGTCGGATGCTGACGATCCGTCCGGTGAACTTGGTCGTTCCATCGGGCATGTTCACTTTGCTAAGTGTGAGGCGCGCTCCTTCGAAATCACTGCAGCGGATCACGACGCTCTGGATGATGTTATTGTATTTGGAAACGGCACTGATTACCTCTCCGGCAATTTCCGTGGCCTGGTCGGCGGCTACTGGAATTTGAGCCGTCTGTCCGTTCGGTGTGCCGATCAGTTCTTGCAGTTTGGCGGCAGACATTTCAATGCGCGCTGGCAAGAGGTTGAACAAGCGAGGCTTGTTGTAATTCGGTTCGTTGAGGGGAATGTTTCCGTCCTGCGCATTCAGGTTGAATGTAGTGGCCAGGAACAAGAGGCCCAGGACGAGGATCTGATTTTTTTTCATAATTAACTTTTTTGAGTTAATCGATATTGGATGGATGGTTGCAGTGCGTTTCCTTACTGCATTGGTTCTTCTTTCAAGGACAAGTCAAAGATGGCCTGGTGTAAGACACAATGCCAAAGAATACAAACAGAAAATGCCCTCGGCGAGGGCATTTTCAAGATTCAGGTTCGTAGATTTTCTATAAGCAATCGGAGAGTTCCGTGCTAATACTGGTTTGTCCTAAGCATTACCAGCGTACAGGCCTGTAGGGTTTGGATACCCGCGGCTTGAGCCAATTGTTCCAATTCGTCATTCTCGGCGCCCGGGTTGAATATGATGCGCTTAGGATGCGCAGATAGTAGATATGTATAATATGCGCGTTGCCGTTCGGCTCCCAAATAGAGCGTAATCGTATCGATCGGATCAGCAGGAAGTGCCTCCCACTGGGTATGTATCATTACTCCATCGATCATGCCAGTTCTTCCCCCCAACGCATAAACGGCATACCCCATTTGCTTTAATAAGGATACAGCCAGATAGCTATACCGATCTGCCTGGGGGGAGGCGCCCAGTACCAATGTTATGCCTTCTCGCAAATTCACAGACGCAAGGTAGCGCGCAATCGATTAATTTAGGTGTATGGCTCAATACCTTCTTTCCCTGTTCATGTTGCTGATGTCGTTCGGCAGCACGGCTCAACATGCTTCCTTCCGATTCGCGTTCGTTACCGACACCCACATCGGATCGCCCAACGGATCTCCAGAGGAAGATCTGCGACGTACTGTGCGAGACATCAATCAACAAACCGACCTGGCCTTTGTGCTCGTCACCGGCGATATTACCGAAATGGGTACCGACGCCGAGATCCGATTGGCCAAGTCTATTTTAGATAGCTTGGACATTCCCTGGTATCCCATTCCCGGAAATCACGATACCGGATGGAGTGAATCCGGCGGACAATCTTTCATACGACTGTTTGGCAGCGATAAATTCCATTTCGTATATCAAGGCGTGCATTTTATTGGATGTGCCTCCGGCCCCTATGTTCGGATGAGCGATGGGCACATACCCCGGGATGCCATCAATTGGCTAGACAAAGAATTGAGTTCCATTGCCACCAACGAACCCATCTTCTTTGTCAACCATTACCCAATCGACAGCAGTTTGGATAATTGGTATGAGGCGACCGATCGGTTGCGTGCTCGAAATACGTTGGTGGCCATTTGCGGACATGGTCATGCGAACAAACGCTTCGATTTTGAAGGCATTCCCGGTGTGATGGGAAGATCCAACTTACGCGCCAAAGCACCCGGTGGCGGATACAACTGGGTGGAGGTGCGAAGCGACAGTTTATTCTTCTCCGAACGCAAACCCCTGGAGCAAACAACCCGCCTTTGGGCTTCCGTTAAAACCGGTGTGCAAAAAAGCAACGGGTCCTATCCACGCCCTGATTTTTCCATCAACCGACGATTCAACGAGGTACAAACCGAGTGGACCGTACAATCGAGCGCTAATATCTTGGCCTCGCCCACATTGACCGATAAGCTGGTCGTGGTGGGAAATCACATCGGAGAACTAAATGCCTATCAGGCCAATTCCGGCAAATGGAAATGGACCTATCGTACGTCGGGAGCCATCTATTCGACCGCGGCCATAGCACAAGATCGAGTGGTGATCGGTTCCGCCGACGGCGGCATTCATGGTGTGGATCTGAAAACTGGGAAAGGCATTTGGAAAATTCAAACGCCTGCATCCGTGCTGGGCTCCGCCTTGATTAAGGAGGATACTGTTTTTATCGGAGGCAGCGCCGGAGACATCTATGCCCTGCGTCTATCGGATGGAAGTCGTATCTGGACTTATAGCGGACTCGAAGGGCCGGTCGTCAGTACGCCAGTCATTGCTCAAGGAAAATTGATTCTGGGTGCTTGGGACCGTCATCTCTATGCGATCGATACCCGTACCGGCGAGCTTCGTTGGAAATGGAACAACGGTTCATCGGTCAGAAACTTTTCGCCGGCGTCTTGTACACCGGCCATTCGGGATAGCCTGGTTTTCATCGTGGCACCCGATCGGTTTGTATCAGCGATCCATCTGACGAATGGGAATACGATTTGGCGTACCAAAGAAGGCGGTTTGCGTGAATCCATCGGGATTTCAGCCGACGGACAATGGCTCTATGGAAAAAGCATGCAGGATACGTTGGTTGCGTTTCCAACATCCGCCGAGCTTCCAAAGGCAAGTTGGAAAATGCCTGTAGGATATGGCTATGATCATGTTCCCTCCATGCTGATCGAAGAAGAGGGCACCTTGTTTTTTGGAACACGCAATGGCGTCGTCTATGCGGTCGATCCGCAATCGCAACGAACCATTTGGGCGCACAAAGTAGATAACGCCATGGTTAATACGATACGCGTGATAAACCGAAGGGAAATGCTCGTCTCAACCATGGATGGTCGGTTGGTGAAACTAAGTTATCGAGGTGCTTTCTGATCTAGACAAACATCTGGATCGGATTCTCCAGATATTTCTTAACCGATTGAAGGAAGGCAGCTCCGGAAGCCCCATCCACACTGCGGTGATCGCAGCTGAGGGTCACTTTCATGACGTTGGAAACCCCGAATCCTTGTCCCTGACGAACCACCACTTCTTTGATTCGACCTACGGCCAGGATGCAGCTGTCGGGCGGATTGATGATGGCGGTGAAATCTTCAATATCCATCATGCCCAAGTTGGAGATGGTAAATGTATTGCCGGTGAATTCGTTGGGTTGTAATTTTTTGCTCTTGGCTTTACCGGCGAGTTCTTTGGTTTCTGCAGCGATTTGCGGAAGCGTCTTTTGATCGGCGAAGCGGATCACTGGGACGATCAGTCCGTCTTCAATGGCAACAGCTACCCCCACGTGTACGTGGCTGTATCGGCGGATCTTATCGCCCATCCAGGATGCATTGATGGCCGGGTGCTGACGAAGGGCTAAGGAAACGGCTTTCACCACCATATCGTTGAAGCTCACTTTCACCGGACTCACCTCATTGAGCTGCGTGCGGGCCGACATGGCATTGTCCATGGTGATCTCCATCGTGAGATAGAAATGCGGCGCGCTGAACATGCTCTCGCCCAAACGTTTCGCAATCACGTTGCGCATCTGCGAGTTCGGTATGTCGGTATGTCCTTCGGTGAAATTGCCCACGAATGGAGCAGGTGCAGCCGACGTGCCGGGCTTGTAATTATCGATATCGGCCTTCACAATGCGACCTCCATCTCCACTGCCTTGCAAGCTTCGCAGATCAACGCCCTTCTCTTGTGCAATCTTCTTCGCTAAAGGCGATGCTTTGACGCGACCATCTGCGGTAGTAGCACTTGCCGTGCTTACCGGAGTAGCTACCGGTGCGCCAGCAACAGTTGCAGTAGGTGCTGGAGCCGGTGTTGGGGTGGTTGTAGCAGCTGCCGGAGAAGCTGGAGCGGGACCGGATTTAGCGGCATCCACCAAACTAGCTACATCTACTTTGCCCGGTTCGCCAATGATGCAAAGCAGCGCATTTACGGCGATCTTTTCACCGGCTTGTGCGCCGATGTGCAATAAGGTACCCGTCTTGTAGCTCTCCAATTCCATCGTGGCCTTATCGGTCTCGATCTCTGCTAAAATTTCTCCTTTGCGAACAGGGTCGCCCACTTTTTTATGCCAGGAAGCGATCACACCGGCTTCCATGGTATCACTCAGTCGGGGCATCAATACGACTTCTTCCACTTTGGAAAGATCGATGGAAGCCGATGTGACGGTGGGCGAAGGAATAGGAGCCGGTTCTGTAGTGGTTTCTGCAGCGGGGGTGTTGTTGGTGGCAACTGCCTGTATCAATGCGGAGATGTCTTCCCCGGCTTGGCCGATGATGGCGAGCAGGTCATTGACTTGCAATTTTCCTCCTTTGTCTGTGCCGATGTGGAGCAGAATCCCATCCTTATAGCTTTCGAGTTCCATGGTGGCTTTGTCGGTTTCCACCTCCGCCAACAAGTCACCTTTGCGGACGGGGTCGCCCACTTGCTTGTGCCAAGAGGCTATCACGCCTTCAGTCATCGTATCACTCAATCGGGGCATTAAAATCACCTCAGCCATGGGTCGAAAAAATTTGCCCGAAATTAAGACAAAACGAGGGAATGCGGGGGAGACAGTTGAATCAGAAATCCAGGTCCATCCCCAGTTGCTCACGCAAGGCATGCACCAGGGGATAATTGGCGATCATCGCTTGGTATTGATCGCGGCTACTTAGGGTCACGGGCTGGTCGGATACCGCATTTGGATCGGGCTCCATCACGATCACCTGGAATTGCAGGTTGGAAACGCCCAATTCGGCGATTAAAAAATCATACAGGGTATTCCGCTCTTGTTCGATGAATCGTTGCTCGATGTTGTTGTAGGTCCGTATGCGAAATTCATGGGGCCCAACCAGCTCCAACGCTGCCCGGTCAAACGAAGGCAAAGCCGGATTTCGGTCTGTTCTCAATCGATCTGTATAAACCGACCAAACGCGTAGGAGTGCTTCCAGTTCGATTGAGGCAGGGCCCTCTTTGGCCGATTTTCCAGCGTCGGATTGTGCGTATTGTCCTCGAATCTTGTTCAGCGCACTCAACTTACCCACGGGCGCTGTGGCTGGGGATGGTGTTGGAGCTGGTGTCGTTTCCTTGACGGTTGATGTCAGCGGCTGGGTCGGAGGGGCAGATTCAATCGTCAGTTTGGCCTTCGGAGTTGTAGCCTCGGTAGTTTCCGCAGCGGGTTTCTTGCTTGTGCCGGGTTGATAAGCCCGAATGGACCTGACCCGAAAGGCGACCGGACTATCCGCTATTTTTTTTTTAATCCCGGCCTCTCCGCTCGAAAGATCCAAGGCTTGTTGTAGGTAGGCCAGTTTGATCAGGGCCATTTCGATCTGCAATCGTTTGTTTCGGGCAGTCCGATATTGTATCTCGGCCTGGTTGATGAGGTTCAGGGCACTGACCAAATAGCCGGCAGCGTATTGAGGGGCGATGGTTCGATAGCGTTCCTTGAACCCTTCCGCCACATCCAGCAATTGCGCTGCTTTTTCATCCTGACTGACCAGCAAGTTTCGGAGAAACTCGGCGAAGCCGGATAGGAAAAGATCTCCTTCAAAGCCCTTCTGGTGAATCTGGTCGTAAAGCAATAAAGAGTCGCTGAGTTGTTGTTGTTTCAGTAATTCCAGCAATTGAAAATAAAGATCTGCATCCAGGATGTTTAGATGCTCGAGGGTATTTGCGTAACTCAACTGTCCGCCGCTGAAACTAACAATCTTGTCGAGTAAGCTCAACGCATCGCGCATGCAACCTTCGCTTTTTTGCGCAATGAGTTGCAGTGCATTTTCATCAGCAACGATGGATTCTTTTTTGCAGATGGATGCCAGATGTTCGATGGTATCCCGCAGGGTGATGCGTTTGAAATCGAAGATCTGACAACGGCTCAGGATGGTGGGGAGGATCTTGTGTTTTTCGGTCGTGGCCAGAATGAAGATCGCATAGGGTGGGGGTTCCTCCAGGGTCTTCAAGAATGCATTGAAGGCCGATTGACTGAGCATGTGCACCTCGTCGATCACATATACTTTATAAGAACCGGCTTGGGGTAAATAACGGATCTGATCGGTGAGTTCCCGGATTTGCTCCACGGAATTGTTGGAGGCCGCATCCAATTCAAAATAATTCAGGGAAGCACCTTCGTTGAACGAGCGGCAGGGAGTACACTGATCGCAGGCTTCCCCTTCGGGGGTCCGGTTTTCGCAATTGATGGTTTTGGCCAGGATTCGTGCGCAGGTTGTTTTACCGACTCCGCGCGGACCGCAAAAAAGAAACGCATGTGCCAACTGTTTTTGGCGAATCGCATTCAACAGCGTGGTGGTAATGTGCGACTGCCCCACAACGGTGTCGAAGGCTTGGGGGCGGTATTTGCGGGCGGAAACGATGAATTTATCCATAATGGCCGGGGTTGCAAGATAGCGAACGGAAAGGACTGTTGCGGCTGCAGCAGTTTATAAAATCGGGTGGGTGTGGAAGGGTCGGGTTCGGTCGAACAGGTAGCGGTAAGTGATTAATTTTCGGGTCCGGAACGTGTCGCCAATGCCCTCTGCCACGTTGATCATTTTCGGATTAAATTCTCCGATCCACTGCAATTCGTAAGTATCGTAACGATTGAGCGGCTGGATTACTTTTTTCGCTTCATTGATCAAGTACGAATCCACGCCTTTTCCTTGATGCTCGGGCACGATCCCGAAGGCGATTCCGGTGAAGCGGGGGTTGTTCCATCGGCTTTTGATCCACAGAAATTTCAACTTCTGCCAGAGGCCAAATTTTCCATGTAAGTGACGGAACCATTGGTTTAGGTCAGGTAGGTTCAGGAACAGGGCGATGGGTTCATCTTTGTAATAGGCGAACCAGACGATCTTTTCCTCGACGACTGGCATCATTTTCTTGAAAAGGCTCAATACTTGTTCTTTGCGTAATTCCTTCATCCCGGCGTGCCCGGCCCAAGCTTTGTTGTAAACCGTCATAAAATCCAGGGCGTATTTCTGCCAGTTCCGTTTGCGTAAATGAACCGCCCGAAAATCAGGGTCTTGGGCAATTTGGGCGTGACGATCCAGGATCTTTGGGGTGAGTTCTTTTCGGGGATCCAGTCCAAAGCAGATCTGGTTGTAGAAATTCCGGAAGCCATAATCTTCAAACAATTTCTGGTAGTAGGGCGGATTGTAATTCATCCCGTACAACGGGGATTGAAATCCCTCTACGATCAGTCCCCACCAACGGTCTCGTTCCCCGAAATTGATCGGTCCATCCATCGCCTCCATGCCTCGTTGCAACAGCCAGTGTTTGGCTACATCAAAAAGCAGATCGGCGGCAGATTGATCGTTGATGCAGTCGAAAAAGCCGATACCGCCCACCGGAACCCCATCTCCCTTGTTCTTATACTTTTTATTCACAAAGGCAGCAATTCGGCCGATGGGCTCCTGGCGGTCGTTGAACAGGATCCAGCGGGCCGCTTCCCCAAAACGGAAAGCCTTGTTTTTTTTGGGGTCGAACACATCCTCGATGTCCTTGTCCAACGGGCGGATGTAGTGCGGGTCGGTCCGGAGCAGCCGGGGATTGACCTCCAGGAAGGTCCGGGCCAACAGGGGCGTATTCACTTCGATCAACTGCATACCGCAAGTAACGAAGAATCAACAGTTTTCCACCGACCCAATTTTGACCCCTCCGGATTTTAAATTTCTCCCCTTGGCCCTTACCTTTGCGGCCGGAAACAAACAGGCCTGCGGGCCACTAAAAAAATACCCCGAAAAATGGCAAACCTCGGTAAAGTCAAACAAGTGATCGGTGCGGTTGTCGACGTTCAATTCGACGGCAAACTCCCGGAGATCTTCAACGCGTTGGAACTGAAAAAAGAGAATGGCGATACGCTGGTACTGGAAGTACAGCAGCACTTGGGACAAGACAGCGTGCGTACCATTGCGATGGACGGGACCGAAGGTCTGGTTCGCGGTACGGCCGTGGTCGATACCGGTAAGGCAATTGCCATGCCCACTGGAGAAGGCATCAAAGGCCGTCTCTTCAACGTGACCGGTGATCCAATCGACGGACTTCCTGCTGTAAGCAAAGAGAATGGTCGCCCGATCCACGCCCAGCCACCCGCTTTTGAAAATCTGAGCACGGCCTCTGAAGTGTTGTATACCGGTATCAAGGTCATCGACCTCATCGAGCCCTACGCAAAGGGTGGTAAGATCGGATTGTTCGGTGGTGCAGGTGTGGGTAAGACCGTTTTGATCCAAGAGCTGATCAACAACATCGCGAAAGCCTATTCGGGATTATCCGTGTTTGCCGGTGTGGGCGAGCGTACCCGCGAAGGAAATGACCTGATGCGTGAGATGATCGAAGCCGGGATCATGAAATACGGCGATGCTTTCAAACACAGTATGGAAGAAGGTGGATGGGACCTCAGCAAAGTGGACATGAACGAGCTGGCCGATTCCAAAGCAACCTTCGTATTCGGACAAATGAACGAACCTCCTGGCGCCCGTGCACGTGTGGCGTTGTCGGGACTGACCATCGCTGAATATTACCGCGACGGAGATGGACAAGGCAAAGGCCGCGACATCCTCTTCTTCGTAGACAATATCTTCCGATTCACACAGGCTGGTTCTGAGGTTTCGGCCTTGTTGGGTCGTATGCCTTCGGCAGTAGGATATCAGCCTACACTCGCTACCGAGATGGGAATCATGCAAGAGCGGATCACTTCTACCAAGAATGGTTCGATCACTTCCGTTCAAGCGGTATACGTACCGGCGGATGACTTGACCGATCCCGCTCCGGCTACCACCTTCGCCCACTTGGATGCCACTACAGTACTATCTCGTAAGATCGCCGACTTGGGTATCTATCCAGCCGTTGATCCGTTGGATTCAACTTCACGTATCCTGACCCCGCAAGTGGTGGGTGATGCACACTATAACTGTGCCGACCGCGTAAAGTCAATGTTGCAGCGTTACAAGGAGTTGCAAGACATCATTGCGATCTTGGGTATGGACGAACTCAGTGATGAAGATAAAATGGTTGTATCCCGCGCTCGTAAAGTGCAGCGTTTCCTTTCTCAGCCTTTCCACGTGGCGGAGGCTTTCACCGGATTGAAGGGCGTGCTGGTGCCGATCGAAGAAACCATCCGCGGATTCAACATGATCATGGACGGCGAAGTAGACGATTATCCAGAAGCAGCCTTCAACCTGGTCGGAAGCATCGACGATGCGATCGAGAAGGGTAAGAAACTGATGGCCGCCGCTCAATCCTGATCCAAAACACACAACGAATGAACCTGGAAATATTGACCCCCGAAAAGAAGCTGTTCAGCGGCGAGGTGTACGGCGTGCAAATGCCCGGTATCAGCGGAAGCTTCGAAGTACTGGATCGACATGCCCCACTGATCAGTGCCTTGAAAGCCGGAAAGGTGAAAGTACTGAGCGGAGCCAATCAAGAACTGGCCTCCTATCAGGTACAGGGTGGGTTTGTAGAAGTACTCAACAACCGGGTAACGGTGTTGCTCGAAGGCGCTCAATAATCTTAACAAGCCAGATCAATTTTTTACCGCCCCAATAGGGGCGGTTTTTTTTATTTTCACCCAAATTTTCTCCCATGCGCCACATCCTGCTTATTGCTTTGTTTCTGCTGACTGCCCAGTGGACCCATGCCCAACAATATCAGGTCAATTGGGGCGACGTCATGAAGATGAGGAAGGGCACGACGGATATGGACATCGTAACCGCCGACAATACCGGGGTATATTTCGCGGAGGGCAGTTTGCGCATGAAGAGTTATTTCGTGATCGGCGCTACCTATGGAACGGCGTATAAACTCATCAAATTCGATCGAAATTTTGAGGAGGTCTATGAGAAGGAGTACAAAAAAGAACTCAAGGGACTGGAGTTTCACAGCTTTCAACCACTGGGAACCGATCTTTATCTATTCGCAACAGATTATGTAAAAAAAGAACGGGCCTTTAAAGTCTTTGCGGCGAAGGTCGACAAGAACAGCGGTGATCTGACGGGTGATTTGCAGGAGATTGGCAGCTACACCTTGGAGAATAAACGCGATGATTATGAATTGAAAGTTCAACCGGCCCTGAACGGGCAGTATTTTTTATTGGTAACCGACATCTCCGCCAGCGATCGCAACAACTTGGATGTGATATTGCTCGACAAGAACCTCAAGATCAAGCAACAGGCAGGCATTGACCTTCAATATCCCAAGAATACGTACAACCTCGAGGATGTGAAGCTGACGTCCAACAACAAGATCGTGATCCTGGGAAAAGCGTTTGATGAAGTACCGGTGGGAAAACGCAAGCGAACCAAGCTTGTATTCAGGAATTACACCATGTCGGTATACAGCGCCAAAGGAAAGAAGGAACGCGATGTGCCCGTGGAGACGGCCGACAAATACACCATTGGTGGAAAGCTAATGGAACTTAAGAATGGCGACCTGCTGCTGACTGGTTTTTACAGCAACAACTCCAAGAAGGAAGACCTCAGCGGATTCTTTCTGAGTAAGCTCAATACGGAAGCCGGTGTATTGGATATGGTTTCATTCAAGCCGTTCGATGCGACGATGCTGGGTGCAAATTATACCGAAGACGCGGCCGATGAGGATGATGAGATCCGCGACAATAAAAGGTCTTCCAAGAAGGCCAAAGACGATGACGAAGACAATGAATTTCCAAACACCTACATCATTAAATCGGTCGATTACAATCCGGCCGACAACAGTTATCTCATCACGGCTGAGATCTCCAAGTACACCTACTACTCCTACACCACCTCCGAGTACAACCCGAGCACCAAAACCTGGCGCACCACCACGTATCATGTGCATCGGTTCGAAAACAAGGATATTCTGGTAGTAAATACCGATGACCAAGGGAAAATCAAGTGGATCAACGACATTCCAAAGAATCAATTGGAGGAGGTCCGTACCTCGAATTCCGGTTACGGGGGCGGCATCCGTTTCTATACCGATTACAGTGGATTCTTCGCCAAAGGGGGCGGCATGCCTTATTATTCCTCTTACGCGAGCTTGATCCACAACAACAAGATGATTCTGATCTTCAATGACCACAGCAAGAACAACACCATTGCCGGTTATGGCGACAAGATCAAGCGCATCTACAATTTCCGCAAGAACAGCAATACCTGGGGCATTTCCATCGACATCCCGACCGGTAAAATGACCCGTCGTACCATCTCCACAAACGACGAGGAGACGATCCTGATGCCCCGACATGCCATGGTCGTCAAGAATGAGGTGTTTCTGCCTTCCTGGCGGATCCGAGCACTGGCACGCACCAAATTCAAAATGGCCAAGATTACCGTCAAGTAAGGATTTAACAGCCCATTAAACCATTGAATCGGGTGAATTGCCATAGATCGTTGCGTCGGTTCGTAATTTTGACCTTCCTGTGAAGCGCATACTCCCATGGATCATTGTTTTAATCGGTCTTTCTTTGATCGGCATCATTGGCATTCAGGTATCCTGGGTCAATAACATGGTCTTGCTCCGTCAAGAACAGATCAAGCACAACGTGGAGGATGCCACCAAGTGGGTAGGCAATGAACTGTTGACTAAAAGAGGAGGTGGATTTCCCCGGCGACCCTTCTGGGATGATGGGTTTCTGTCTGAAATATTTCGTCCCCAAACGATCGGTCAGCAAGTAACGATCGAGGAGGTCGACAAAAAATTTCGCCAGGCGTTTCAGCAATATCACTTACCCGAGAAGATGCGCTTTGAATTCGGAATCGCTTCGTTTGATGCATTAGGAAACAATGCTTTTGAACGGGTTTCTCCCAAGTTCTTGCTAGCGTATTCAGATACGTCCAATAATTTTATATTCAATTGGGCCTTGGAGGCGTTGAGTGGGACGGTCGGTGAAAATTTAGGCGCCGATGAAATATTGTGCATAGTCATCCCGGATATCCGTTCCCTCGTATTGAGTTCCCTCCGTTGGCCGATCATTATTTCCATACTTTTTACCTTGATCATCCTGGCTGCATTCTACATCACGGTTCGGACCATGGTGCGACAGAAAAAACTCGTGGAGATCAAGAATGATTTCATCAATAACATGACGCACGAGTTTAAGACACCGCTGGCCACGATCTCGCTGGCAGTGGATGCTTTGCGCAACGAAAAGGTGATGGCGGATCCGGCTCGGATGCAATACTTTAATGCGATCATCAAGGAAGAAAATCAACGGATGAACCGACAGGTGGAGACCATTCTCCGTGCCTCCCAATTGGAAAAAGAGGATTTCGATGTTCAATTCAAAACCGTGCAGGTGCACCCGGTTATTCAGCGCGTGGTCGATACGTTTGCCTTGCAGTTGCAGGCACGCTCTGGGCAACTGAAACTACAGCTGAATGCCACAAACGATCGAATGGCGGCAGACGAGTCTCATTTGACAAATATGATCAGTAACCTGATCGACAATGCCTTGAAATATGCACGCGAAGACGTGCCCCCTGTCGTCGAGATCCAGACTCGAAATGAAGCCGGTCGGCTGGTTATTGAGATTGCCGACAATGGAATTGGCATGTCCAAGGACACCCTGAAGCGCATCTACGAGAAATTTTATCGAGCGCATACCGGCAACTTGCACAATGTAAAAGGATTTGGCCTTGGACTCAGCTATGTCAAAACCCTGGTCGATACCCATCGAGGTACCATCGACGCCGAAAGTGCCGTGGGGAAAGGGAGCACATTCATCCTTCGATTTCCGGTATCTAAATCTTGATTTCTGATTAAACGCAGCGCCAGAGTAGACTGCTGTCTCCGTAGCTCAGAAAGCGGAAATTATTATCAAGTGCATGTTGATAGATCCGTTTCCAGTCGTCGCCAACTAGGGCAGAAACCAGCAAAAGCAAGGTTGAGCGCGGTTGATGGAAATTGGTGATCAGCGCATCGGCCATACGAATTTGATAGCCGGGGGCAATCAATAATTCCGTTCGTGCCCACAGCGAATCCGTTCCTTGTTTTTCCATTCGGTCGAGGATCGCTTCCAATGCCGAATGAACTGAGATGTCTGCCGGATTTTGATAGGGCTCCCATTGCGTCAACCGATCGACCGATGCGTTTTTATCCAGGCAAAGTCGGTGACCCAGCCAATAGATCGATTCCAGCGTACGTAGCGCCGTAGTACCGACAGCTATGCGGGTACTGGTATGCGCCCGCAATCGATTCAGTGTTTCTTTTTTCAATTGAATCCACTCTCCATGCATGGCATGGTCATTGAGGCGATGGGCGGTTACGGGCTTGAAGGTGCCTGCCCCCACGTGCAAGGTCAGGGGCAGTCGATCGATCTGTTTTTCATCGAGCTTAGTGAATAACGCTTCTGTAAAATGCAATCCGGCCGTAGGCGCCGCCACCGAGCCATCTGCTCGTGCATAAGACGTCTGATAATCGTGTAGATCTTGCGTATCGGAACTGCGTTTTATATACGGAGGCAGTGGGATGCGACCGGCTCGCTCCAGTACTTCAGCAAAGGTGCCGGCTGTTTCCGGCCAGTGGAATTCGATTCGAAAATCCGTTTCCTGTTTTTCAAGAAAATGGGCCGTGAGTGTTTCATCAGGCGAAAGTCCGGGTAGCGGATGCTGCAACACTTGCCCAGACTTCCATTTCGAGGCACCTCCGATCAGGCAACGCCATTGTACCCGTTCTCGACAACCCAAGGCGGTCGATACATCGGCATAGTTGCCATCCGGTTCCAAACAAAAGAGCTCGATGCGGCCCCCGGTCGGTTTTTCAAAAATCAGTCGAGCCGGTATAACCCGCGAATCATTCACACAGAGTTGCGCGCCCGCACCGATTTCATTGGGTAAATCGCGAAACAACCGCTCTCTGAGCTGCTCCTGCTGGTAGATCAATAAACGGGAATGATCACGCGGCTGCATCGGTCTAACCGCGATCCGATCCTCGGGTAAGAGGTAATCGAACTGAGCAATATCTATTTGACGTGGATCCATAGCGCAACCAACTGTTGTGCCCGGCAAATCTCCTGGTTTTTATTCGGATTTCAGCTTATCCACAGCTTATCCACCGCAATTCACACTCAAAGCACATGAATTTCAAAAAACCACCCTTTAAAATCAATGAAAGACCTTGCCACATGGAGTTTCAGCCATTAAATGACTGGGGATAAATTAACATGCTCCAAAATTTGGTCACAAAGTGGTAAAAAGTGTTATTTTGTGTCAATACGGGTGAAAACTCGTTAATCCACTGAAAATGAAAGGCTTTATAGGAGAATACGAAGCAACGCTGGACGCCAAAGGGCGTTTCCTGCTTCCGGCTGGCTTTAAGAAGCAGCTGCCGGAAGGGGAGGGCTTGCAGTTTGTCATGAACCGGGGTTTTGAAAAGAGTTTGGCCTTGTATCCGATCAAGAATTGGGAGCCGTTGTTTGCCGACATCAGCAAGTTGAACGACTTCGATCCCAAGGTGCGTGAGTTTCGTCGCTATTTCCTGAACGGGGCGACGATGGTGGAGCCGGATACGGCCGGGCGTTTATTGGTACCGCCGAATTTGAAAGTGCATGCCAACCTGCAAAAGGACATCGTGTTGGTAGCGGCGGTCAACAAAATAGAAATCTGGGATAGTAATACGTACAAGCAGTTCTTTGATTCGTTCTCTCCGGATGCGTTCAGTCAGCTGGCGCAGGAGGTGATGGTCCGTGACCGGAACCAAGCCGGTCAATAAGCACTATGGAAAGGAAGACAACCTCTGATGCTTCCGATCCGGTCTACCACGTGCCCGTGTTATTGCGGGAGGCGGTGGAAGGCTTATCGATCAAGCCGGATGGTGTTTACGTTGATTGCACCTTGGGTGGTGGCGGTCACGGGAGGGCCATCTTGGAGCGGTTGGGACCGAAAGGCCGATTGATCGCTTTTGATCAAGATGCCGATGCAGTTCGCAATTTACCCGCTGATTCGCGCGTGCAGTTCTGGCCACAGAATTTCCGTCATCTCCGTCGCTTTCTTCGTTTGTCCGACATCGATCGGGTAGATGGGGTGCTGGCCGATCTGGGTGTAAGCAGTCATCAGTTCGATGAGGGTGGTCGCGGATTCTCGATTCGTTTCGAAGGGCCGCTCGATATGCGCATGGACCAGCGGCAGCCGGTAACGGCGGCCGAGGTGGTGGCGAAGTTTTCAGAAGCCGAGCTGCATCGAATGTTCGAGCGTTATGGGGAGGTGACCAATGCCAAGACTTTGGCTCGTCACCTCGTTGCCAAACGCCAGCATGTATCGATCGACACCACGCAAGCTTTGAAGGATGTCATCCGAGAGATCGTAAAGGGAAATCCCAGCAAGTATTTCGCCCAGGTTTTTCAGGCCTTGCGTATGGAGGTCAACGAAGAAGTGCCCGTGCTCACGGAGCTGCTCGAGCAATTGCCCGATGTACTCCGACCCGGCGGGCGGGCCGCGATCATCACTTTCCATTCTATCGAAGACAGGCTGGTGAAACATTTCTTTCGTCGGGGTTCTTTTCAGGAGCCCGACCCCAATCCCTTTGCGCGCACCGAAGTGGTTTCGCCTTTCGAGGTCATCACCCGAAAGCCCATTGAACCCACACAGGAAGAGCAACGAACCAATCCCCGGTCCCGCAGTGCCAAGCTGCGGATCGCCGAGCGTCGATGAATTACTTGGCATCCGATCCAACCCTACGAAAACCACCGATCCTCCGGGAAGCCTACGCTTCCATGCCCACGAACGACAACACGACCATGTCAAACAACGAAACTCGACTCAATTGGAAGCGGTGGTTGAACTACCCATCGTTGGTGCGGCAACTGCCGTTCATCCTTTATCTAACCGGGTTGGGCGTGCTGTACATCTACAATGGACATTGGGCCAATAAGACCATCCGTCAAACACAACTCGCAGAAAAACAGATGCGTGAATTGCAATATGAATACATCGCGGCCAAAGGAGAGTTGCTGGCCCGAAGCAAACCCAGCGAAGTGATCCACGCCGTAGCGCCACTCGGACTCAAACAACTGACCAGTTCGCCCGTCGTACTGGCCGATTCCACCACCCCCAAAACCGAACGCTCCAACTGATGGATACCAAGCGCGACATATTGGGCCGGGTTTATCTCAGTTTCATCTGCATCGGGGTACTGGGTGTATTCGTTATGGGTCGGGCGGTATACATCCAACGCGTAGAAGGCAGTTACTGGCGCGCATTGAGCGACAGCATGCGCCAGCGCTTTGTAACCCTCGACGCCCAGCGAGGAACCATCTATGCGGAGGCTGGCGAGCTACTCAGTACCTCCGTACCCACCTTCGATGTCTATTTTGATTTTCAAGCCGAAGGATTGCGGGAGAAAAAAGGAAAACGTTTTTACGAGAAGATCGATTCATTCGCGCAAGCAATGTCAACCTATTTCGGCGATCGCAGTGCCGTCGAATACTCGAAAGATTTCAAAGCCGCCTACAAACGAGGGGATCGCTATTATACCCTCAAGAAAAAACTCAGCTTTCAGCAGTACAAATCGTTTCGGACATTTCCCTTGGCCAATCTGGGTAGAAATCGAAGCGGCCTGATCGTGGATGTACATTCCAAACGATTGGTTCCGTACGGCATGCTGGCCAGTCGTACCGTTGGATTGTCCAGAGAATATGTTTTGTCTGACGGAAAAGTCAAGAAGCAAAATGTTGGCTTGGAGAAAAGTTATGATTCCTTATTGAGTGGTCGAGACGGACAACGACTGGTGCGTTACGTAGCACCCGGAACGGCGCTCCCGATTGAGGGTACTGAAACAGACCCCTTAAATGGTAAAGACATCTTCACGACCCTCGATCTTACTATCCAGGACATCACGGAGAATGCGCTGCAGCGCAAAATGGAATCAAGTCAGGCGCTTTATGGCACGGCCATCGTGATGGAAACGGCCACCGGTAAGATCAAGGCCATGGCCAATCTGGGTCGGCGCCCCGATGGCAGTTACTGGGAAGACGATAATTATGCCTTACGCACAACCGAGCCTGGGTCGACCATTAAGCTGGCCACACTGCTGGCCGTTCTTGAAAAAGGAAGCAGCCGCATCGATGAGATGGTCGAGATTGGAACCGCCGGTCGAGCGCCCGTTGGCCCCAAGACAGTCATCGACGCTGAACGCTCACCCAAACCAAACCTGACCGTACTCGAGTGCTTTGCGCACAGCTCCAACATCGGCATGAGCAAGCTGGCTTTGAAAGCGTTTGGTAAAGATCCGGCTGAGATCAAAAAATATTTGCACCGGTATCGAATGGATCAGCGGATCGCCATCGATCTATCTGATTTACCCCAACCCCGCATGGCGCCCCTCAACGAAAAAGGTAGTTCGGTCGGAAACATGCTCTGGATGAGTTTTGGATATGCCTTGCAAGTAAGTCCGCTGCATACGCTTTCCCTCTACAATGCCGTGGCCAATCAAGGGCGGATGATGAAACCCTATTTGGTCAACTCCATTCGACAAGGTGGGATCGTGTATCGTCAATTCGATCCACAAGTATTGGATAACGCCATTGCGCGACCTGATGTCATTGCAGCAGCTCGTCGTTCAATGGAGGCGGTTGTAACCGAAGGAACAGCACGTAAAGCATTTGCCGGACTTCCCTTCGCCGTAGCCGGAAAGACGGGCACTGCGTTGGTAGCCGACGGGCCGATCAAATACAACGATGGTGTATACCAAGCTTCCTTTGTAGGTTATTTTCCGGCCGACCGTCCTCAGTATAGCTGCATCGTCGTTATCCGTACCCGTCCCCACGTCGCGGATCACTTCGGCGGTACACTTGCTGCACCTGTATTTCGTGAGATCGCCACACAATTGTACTCGCTGTACGTAGAATCGCCCAAGCCCAACCGAATCGAAGCGCGCATCGATAGCACTCGCTCACTCTATGCCGGCGATCGTCGTTCGCTCGATAAGGTATATACCACCCTCGGCATCGGTCGACTCGATTCGGCACAGGGAAGCAACCTCATCCAAGTACAGGCGATCAACGGAAAGAATCAGTGGGTGGCTGTTGTCGATGCTTCCGACGCGCAAATGCCCGATCTGCGTGGACTGAGTTTGAAAGATGCAGTGGCTCGCATCGAACGGCTGCGTCTGGGCATTCGCATCGAGATCAAAGGCAATGGAAAAATAACTGGACAATCCATCACCCCTGGAACTCCGCTTTCCCGTGGCGGCAAACTCACGTTGGAATTAAGTTGATATGATCGCGCAAGATCTACTATATCGAGTATCGCTCCAATCCGTTCAAGGCAACCTGAATACGGAGGTCACCGCTTTGTACACCGATTCGCGTAAAGTAACGCCGGGCTCTGCTTTCATCGCCTTGCGTGGCACACAAGTGGATGGACATGATTACATCGAACAAGCGCTGAAAAACGGCGCAGCTTTAATCGTTGCCGAAACAGCGCCCAACTCCGTTGATCAGACTTGGGTATGCGCCCGCAATACCTCGATCGCACTCGCTGAAATGGCTGCAAATTTTTATCAGCATCCTGCCGCACAACTCACCATCGTGGGTGTAACCGGCACAAACGGAAAAACCACCGTTGCCACGCTCCTCTATAAATTGTTCCGGGCCTTAGGCCATCGTTGTGGGTTACTCAGTACAGTTGAAAACCGCATTCAAGATCAAGTCATTGACGCTACCCATACCACGCCCGATGCCCTACAGTTGCATGGCTTACTTCGTCAAATGGCGGATGCGGGTTGCACGCACGTATTCATGGAGGCCAGCTCGCATGCCATTCATCAACATCGTTTGCATGGGATTGAATTCGCGGGCGGCATTTTTACCAACATCACCCACGATCACCTCGACTATCATCAAACTTTCGAAGAATACATCCGCGTCAAGAAATCCTTTTTCGATCAATTGCCTTCTGCGGCTTTTGCACTGAGTAATGCCGACGACAAACGCGGGGCCGTTATGTTGCAGAATACTACGGCACACACCGTCTACTATGCATTCCGAACGCTGGCCGATTTCAAAGGCAAGGTGTTGGAGAATGATCTCGACGGACTACTTCTCTCTATCGATCAAATCGATGTTCATTTCCGGTTGATCGGTGAATTCAATGCGTATAACCTACTGGCCGTGTACGGGGCAGCTTGTTTGATGGGCGCCGATCGACAAGAAGTGTTAACGCAACTCAGCCAACTCAGCGGAGCCACCGGACGATTTGATTGCTATCGATCCGCGCGCACCGGTGTACTGGGTATCATCGATTATGCACACACGCCCGATGCATTGCAAAATGTACTCAGCACCGTCGCTCGTTTGCGCCAAGGATCTCAACGAGTCATCACCGTGGTTGGCTGTGGGGGCAATCGCGATGCCACGAAACGTCCGTTGATGGCAGCCGTTGCCAGTGCGCAAAGCGATCAGGCGATTTTCACGAGCGACAATCCCCGTTTTGAGGATCCAAAGCAGATCCTGGCTGATATGGAGCGGGAACTGCTTCCTTCCGATCGTCGCAAATGTTTATCCATTCTGGATCGCCGGGAAGCGATCAAAGCGGCTGTACAAATGACCCAACCCAATGACATCCTGCTGGTAGCCGGAAAAGGACACGAGCAATATCAGGAGGTAGCTGGCCTGCGCGAGCCATTCAACGACAAAGAAGCCTTACTTGAATTTTTTGAACTCCTCGAAAAATAACCATCCACCATGCTATATCACCTCTTTGATTGGTTGAAAGAAGAAGGGATCCGGTTTCCGGGGGTCGAGTTGTTCCGATTCATTACGTTCCGGACGATGGTGGCGGTGTTGTTGTCGTTGTTCATCACATTGGTGTATGGAAAGAAATTGATTCAATTCCTTCAAGCACGTCAATTCAGCGAGGGCGTACGCAATTTGGGCTTAGCGGGCGAAAATCTGAAGAAGGATACGCCGACTATGGGCGGCATCATCATCATACTGGCCATTCTTATTCCAACCTTGTTGCTGGCAGATCTGACAAAGGTGTATGTACAGCTCATGCTCATCAGTACAATTTGGTTGGGTGTCATCGGATTCGTTGATGATTACCTGAAACTCCGCGGAAAGCGACGTGCAAAAGAATCAGGTGTGGAGCATAAGAAGTCGAACGACGACGGCCTCGCCGGTCGATTCAAGATCTTGGGTCAAGTCGGATTGGGCATCATTGTCGGCACAACGTTGTACTTCAACAGTGAAGTGAAGATCTGGCGTCAGTATGTAGGAACCGCCGAACAGGCCAAAGCGGATTCTACGGTAATTACCAAGACCGTGAATGGGCAGGCTAAATATTTCGTGGAGACCAAAACCCCCATCACCACCATTCCGTTTGTCAAGAACCACGAGTTCAATTATTCGAAGTTGTTGCCGGCCGACTGGCGATCCTACACTTGGCTGCTTTACATCCTCATCGTGATCTTCATCATTACCGCTGTTTCGAATGGAGCAAACCTCACGGATGGATTGGACGGATTGGCCACAGGTACCTCGGCGCTGATCGGTGTATTGCTGGGCATTTTTGCTTACGCCAGCGGAAATCTGGTCTTTGCCGACTACCTGAACATCATGTACATCCCCGACTTGGGAGAGCTGTCCATTTTCATTGCGGCCATGATCGGTGCTTGCATTGGCTTTCTCTGGTACAATTCATTCCCGGCACAAATGTTCATGGGGGATACCGGCAGCTTGACGCTGGGCGGCATCATCGCTGCTTTGGCCATCATCGTGCACAAAGAACTCCTGATCCCCATCTTCTGTGGTGTATTCCTAGTGGAAGCGCTGAGTGTGATGATCCAGGTGGGGTATTTCAAGTACACGAAACGCAAATACGGTGCGGGTCGACGGGTATTCCGTACGGCTCCCATTCATCATCATTTTCAGGCACTGGGGTTGCACGAAGTCAAAATCGTGAACCGATTCTGGATCGTGACCGTGCTGTTGGTGGTGTTGTGTATAGTCACTTTGAAAATTCGATAAATCCAATCCATTCAATGCTTATAAAGTACCCCAACCGGACGGTGTTGAAACCATGAACAAGAAACTGGTCATATTAGGAGGCGGCGAAAGCGGTGTTGGCGCAGCGCTCTTGGGCAAGCGACAAGGATACGATGTGTTCTTGTCCGACCAAGGAACGCTGAAGCCAATCTATCGCACTACGCTCGCCGAGGCTGGTATCGAGTTCGAGGAGCAACACACGACGATGGAGCGTTTGTCAGCAGCAGATGAGGTCGTAAAGAGTCCGGGTATTCCGGAAACCAACGATACCGTCGTTGCCCTGCGTGCACTGGGTATTCCCCTGATCAGCGAGATCGAACTGGCCTATCGGCACGTGGGTACCAGCCGGGTGCTTGCCATCACCGGCACCAACGGCAAAAGCACCACCACCACCATGCTCTGGCATATCTGTCAGAAAGCCGGACTGGATGCGGCGCTCGTTGGCAACATTGGCCGCTCCTTCGCCTGGCAGGTAGCCGAGGCACCCAAACCCGTCTACGTCGTGGAGGTGAGCAGTTTTCAGCTCGATGACATCGTGACTTTCCGACCGCACGTAGCCATTCTCACCAACATCACGGAAGACCACCTTGATCGCTACCAGTATCGGATGGAGAACTACATCCGCAGCAAATTCCGCATTACACTCAATCAAACACCGAGCGATGTATTCATCTATAACCTAGATGATGCCGTTATCGAAAAAGCCCTTTCCTCCATTTCCATAAAAGCCACTGAGCGGCCCATTACCATGAAAAGAGAAATCCCCAACGGCGCCTTCATCAAGGACGGCGACATGTATGTGCGAACCAGCCAAGACTATATGTCCATGAGCGTGTTTGATTTTGCGCTCAAAGGCAAGCACAATCAATACAATACCATGGCCGCCTGCATAGCCGCTGCGACCATCGATATTCGGAAAGAGAAGATCCGCGAAGCGGTGATGGACTTCCAGGGGGTGGAACATCGGTTGGAACCCGTTGCTACGATCCGGGGTGTGCAATTCATCAATGACAGCAAGGCGACCAATGTCAACTCCGTTTGGTATGCACTGGAAAGCATGACTCGCCCGACTGTACTCATCCTCGGCGGGGTCGACAAAGGAAATGATTATGAATTGATCCGTGAATTGGTGCAGGAAAAAGTAAAAGCCATTGTGTGCTTGGGTACCGACAATCAAAAAATCCACGATGCTTTTCAGGATACGATATCCGTCATCGTCGAATCGCACTCAGCCGAAGAAGCCGTACAGGCGTCCTATCAGCTCGCCGAAAAAGGTGATGCAGTATTGTTGAGTCCGGCCTGCGCCAGCTTCGACCTCTTTAAAAATTTTGAAGACCGCGGAAATCAATTTAAACAAGCTGTTCGCAACCTCTGAGATGGAAAACGTAGCGCCACAAACAACGAGTCCGGAACGTCGTTCGATCTTCGACACCCGCCAACTCGTGCACAACACAAAAGGGGATCAGGTAATCTGGGGACTCGTCGTGCTTCTGACGCTGGTTTCGTTGCTGGCCGTTTACAGCTCCACTGGTTCATTGGCGTATAAATACTATAAGGGCAACACCGAGATCTATTTATTGAAACAAGTCGGCTTCATTGTGTTCGGCATCGCCGTTGTATACTTTGCGCATCGCTTTAACTACACCGTTTATTCACGCATTGCGCAGATCGCCTTTCTAATCTCGATCCCGCTGCTTTTCTATACCCTATTTTTTGGAGTGAAGATGAATGAAGGCAGTCGATGGATCAAACTGCCGATCATCAACATGACCTTGCAAACGTCCGACTTTGCCAAGCTAGCCTTGTTTATGTACTTGGCTCGCGGACTCAGCAAACGACAAGATCAGATTAAAGACCTGCGCAAAGGATATTTGCCGCTGCTCGCGCCCGTGATCCTGGTTTGTGGTCTTATTGCCCCCGCCAACTTGTCGACTGCACTATTATTGGGTGCGAGTTGTTTGTTGCTTCTATTCATTGGACGGGCCAGCATAAAGCACCTGCTGGTTACCATCGGCATCGCATTGATCCCGTTGGTATTCTTGATCTTGGCGGCCATTAGCCAGCACGACGGAAAATCGAGTGAAACGACCGCGGTAGCAACCGAAGCCACGACACAATCTTCTTCGGCACTGACCCGTCGTGTGAGCACCTGGGTCAGTCGAGTTGAAAATTTCATCTACGGCAGTGAAGATGTCAATGATGATGCCTATCAGGTGAATCAAGCCAAGATCGCAATTGCCCGCGGCGGGTTGATGGGTGTTGGTCCCGGTCGAAGCACCACCCGCGATTTTCTTCCGCAGGCCTACAACGATTTTATCTATGCAATCATCATCGAGGAGTATGGATTGATAGGGGGCGCGTTCATCTTGTTTGTTTATCTGGTCTTTCTTTATCGCTGCATTCGAATTTTTAAGCGTTGCCCATATGCATTCGGTGCTTTTCTGGCATTGGGACTCAGCTTCACACTCGCCATTCAGGCAATGGCAAATATGGCGGTAACCGTAAATCTGTTTCCGGTTACCGGCGTGACCTTGCCGCTGGTGAGCATGGGCGGAACTAGCTTCATCTTCACCTGCCTGTCAATCGGCATCATTCTGAGCGTGGCTCGTCACGTTGAACAACAAGAAGGATCGAACGATAAATCTGAATCAACAAACAATCCCGAACCACAACCCGCATGACTCATCGTTTCATCATAGCAGGAGGAGGTACCGGGGGACATATTTTCCCGGCATTGGCCATTGCAGATGCCTTGCGTTCACTGAAGCCGGATTCTGTTTTTCAGTTCATCGGCGCCAAGGGAAAGATGGAAATGGAAAAGATCCCTCAAGCCGGGTATGCGATCGTGGGATTGGACATCGTTGGCCTGGATCGCAAAAACTGGATTAAGAATCTGTCACTGCCCATCAAATTGATCCGCAGCTTCTGGCAGGTTCGTTCGATATTCCACGCGTTCCGTCCAACCGCCGTGATCGGAGTAGGAGGCTATTCCAGTTACCCGGTACTTCGCTATGCCCAATCACAAGGCATCCCAACCTTCTTGCATGAGTCGAACTCATACGCCGGAAAAAGCAATCAGTGGTTGGGCAAACGAGCCACACGCATCTTCACTGGTATGAGTGGTATGGAGAAATTCTTCCCGGCCGATCGTATGATCCATACTGGAAATCCGGTTCGTCCATCAATTGCCGCCACCCATACCAATCGCGCAGATGCCCTACGCTCCTTTGGATTGGATCCGGCAAAAAGAACCTTGTTGGTGATCGGCGGCAGTTTGGGTGCACGTTCCATTAATCAAGCACTCAATAACGGATGGCAACGATTGACGGAAGCGGGATTGCAGATCATCTGGCAAACCGGAAAATCAGATACGTCTCTGTCTGTCATTCCTTCCGACAAGAGTCAATGCGTGATCCGACTTCCCTTCATTCAGGATATGCCGATGGCTTACGCAGTTGCGGACATCGTTGTGGCCCGTGCCGGCGCGATGAGTATTGCTGAGTTGCAAGTGGTGGGTAAGCCTGCGATCCTAGTGCCTTTCCCCTTGGCCGCAGAGGATCATCAGGCAGTCAATGCGCAGCAACTGGTAAATGCCGGTGCTGCGATTCTAGTTCGGGATGCAGAAGCCGGGTCAACACTCATCAACAGGGTATTGGAGCTGAATGCAGATGCCAGCCGATGTGAAAAAATGAGTCAACAAATTTCTGGAATGGCTATTCGCAATGCGGATCAACGCGTAGCGAGTTCCATTCTGGAGTGTTTGAATAAATCGAATTAAGTAACGTGAGAACTACGCCAAACCGAGATCAACCATTTGTTTTCCCGCTAGTCGGGAAACAAGCCGGTCCCATTTATTTCATTGGGATCGGAGGCATCGGTATGAGCGCGTTGGCTCGTTACCTGCATGGGGCAGGTTATCAGATCGCTGGATATGATAAAAATGAATCCGATCTGACGCGTTCATTGCAGCAAGCGGGCATGATGGTGCATTATACAGATGATCCGGCTCAGGTTCCAACGAACATGCAATTGGTGGTGTATACGCCCGCGGTGCCCGGGGATCTGGCCATCTTCCAACATTGCCAAGCATCGGGTGTTCCCATGCGTAAGCGAAGTGAACTGCTTCAGTCACTCACAGAAGGTAGTTACAACATTTGTGTAGCGGGTACGCATGGCAAAACCACTACCTCTACATTGATCGCGCATTTGCTTCGGCACAGTGGATACGGCTGTCAGGCATTCCTAGGTGGGATTTCGGTGAATTATGCCACCAACACTTGGTCTTCGGAGCGCAATGTTTCCGTCATCGAAGCCGATGAGTACGACAGGAGCTTCCTGCGATTGCATCCCGACCTGGCCCTGATCACGGCCATGGATGCGGATCACTTGGATATCTACGGTACGCTTGAAGCCATGGAAGAGGCATACATCGATTTCACTCGATTGATCTCCGAACAAGGCACGTTGATTTATCAACAAGACTTGAAACGAGCTACTGAACTGAAAGCGCCCAACCGGCTTAGTTATTCCTTGAACGATCCTCAGGCTGATTTTCATGTACAGTCGCTGGTGCGATTCGAGGGTGGATATCGGTTTGATTTGCATACCCCTGTTGGCTCCATATCCAACTGTCAACTTCAGGTAGGTGGATTGCACAATGTCGAGAATGCCGTTGGTGCTGCTGCTGTTGCCCATGCGTTGGGCATTACACCCGAATCGATTCGGGAAGGATTGGCCACTTTCCAAGGGGTCAAGCGTCGATTCGAATGTTTGTACAGTGACGCGCATCATATCTGGATCGATGATTATGCACATCATCCCGATGAATTACACGCGTTGATTCAAGGAGTTCGTGATCTGTATCCCGATCACCGACTGTCTTTGGTATTCCAACCACATCTCTATACACGGACCCGTGATTTGGCAAGTGCATTCGGCGAGGTGCTGTCGTTGGCCGATGAATCTGTCTTATTGCCGATCTATCCGGCTCGGGAATTGCCCATTGAAGGGGTTGCGTCTGAAATGCTGCGTTCGGCCAAACATCCCGACGGGTTTTCCGTGATCCAAAAAGATGCCTTGGTTGATTGGGTAGCTGGGCATTGGCATCAGTCATTAGCAACACCTCAGATCCTAGTGACTGCTGGGGCCGGCGATATTGACCAACTCTATCCTTCCATCTGTAAACGATTGTTACGCGCATGAGCCGTCGGTTCACCATAAAAAAATTTCTGTTCGTCCTGTTTTGGGTCGGCATTGCTACGTCCATGGGGTATCTGCTCAATGCTGCATGGAATAAGCAAGGTCGGGCTACCTGCCTCGGCTATGAGATCGTTCGAATGGATGGTGATTCGTTTGTATTTGTGAAGAAGTTACAAGTGGAGCAAGTGATTCGTTTGCGCGCCGGCGGATCCATTATTGGTCAGCAATTGGACCGATTCCCGTTGCAGCGCATCGAGGATTCCATTCGTCATTTCACTGGAGTTTCTGATGCTCAACTGTATTTCGATAACCAGTCTGTTTTGCATGTTCGCTTGAAGGAACAAGTGCCCATCGCGCGTGTATTTGCCCGTAACGGACAGAGCTTCTATCTCGATAGCAATGCGCAGGTCTTGCCTTTGTCGGATCAAGTGGCAATCGAGTGTCCAGTTTTCAACGGCCTGCATGTATCCGCCAAAGGACAACCCGATAGCCTGCAGGCCAAACGCATTGTTGCCCTCGCTCAATACATTCAGCTCGATTCATTTTGGTCAGCCCAAGTCGGTCAGTTCGATATCGATGAAAAAGGAATGTTCGAGCTGGTGCCGGTAGCCGGAAATCATCGGGTACAGTTTGGATCTGCCGAAGACCCAGCTGCCCAATTCCATCGGCTCTGGGTATTTTATCAGCAAGTTTTACGGCCACAAGGGCTGGATCGATATGCGCGCATCGATGTCCGTTATCAAGGCCAGGTGGTAGCCAGTCGCACGCGCAGCATTGTTTTACCCGATTCCGTTCGGGTGCGTCAGCAAGTGAATGCCTTGATCCAGGCCGGACTCCAAGCCGATTCAACGAATACAACATCGAAACCCATTAAACGCGCTACATAAACAACAACTAAAAACAACGATTATGAATCAGGAAAAACCCATCATTGTCGGTCTCGACATCGGGACCACCAAGATCGCGGTGATCGCCGGAAGAAAAAATGAGTACGGCAAACTCGAGATCCTCGGGTTTGGTCGCGCCAACTCCAATGGAGTGAAGCACGGCCAGGTACTCAACATCGACGAGACCATCAAAGCGATCCGGACGGCCATGGAAAATTGCCTGGCCTCCAACCCAGCCCTCCGCGTCAAGGAGGTCTATGTCGGCATTGCCGGTCACCACATTAAAAGTCTCCAAACACGCGGCGACATTGTACGCCAGCGCACCGAAGAGGAGATCATTCAAGCGGAGATCGATCAACTGATTGCCGATCAGTACAAGACCTACATCCCTGCAGGGGATCAGATCATTGATGTGATTCCGCAGGAATTCACGGTCGACAATCATCCCAACATCGCCAACCCGATCGGATATGGCGGTGTCAAGATCGGCGCCAACTTCCACATCATCACGGGCGACAAGAACGCGATCCGTAACATCAACCGAAGTGTGGAGAAGGCTGATCTGTTAACCAAAGATCTGGTGCTACAACCTTTGGCCTCTGCAGCAGCCGTTATGGCACAAGAAGACATGGAAGCCGGTGTGGCCATCGTAGACATCGGTGGTGGTACGACCGATCTAGCCGTTTTCTACGAAGGAATCCTCAAGCACACGGCCGTTATTCCCTTCGCCGGAGACAACATCACCAACGACATCAAAACCGGATTGGGCGTACTCAAGTCGCAAGCTGAGCAGATGAAAGTTCAATTTGGTTCGGCATTGGCCAACGAAGCAAAATCAAATGCCTTCATCACAATCCCTGGACTACGTGGAATGCCACCCAAGGAGATCAGTGTAAAAAATCTGGCCAACATCATTCAGGCACGCATGAGCGAGATTCTGGATTTTGTGACCTATCACCTCAAACAAGTTGGCCTGGACAACAAAGCCCTGAATGGCGGTGTGGTACTCACCGGTGGTGGTTCTCAATTGAAGCATCTGATCCAGCTTACGGAATACGTGACCGGACTAAACGCTCGAATTGGGTTGCCCAATGAACATTTAGCCATCGGACACATCGATGATCTGTCGAAACCCACCTACTCGACGTGCATTGGGTTGATCTTAAAAGGCTACGACGATTTCGAGCACAACCGGAAGGAATTCGAACAGAATTATCTGCAGGTGGAAGTGCCGGAAGCGCTTAAATCTACCGAGAAGGAGCTGGCTGAAAAAGATGCCATTCCCGAGTCGGTGGATGCCATGCGAAGAGCCGGACTCAGCGGATTCTGGGATAAATTCCGGGATCGCATCATCGAGTTGTTCCATGAGGAAGAGGACTCCAAATTCAATGGACGATAATTCAAGACAACCCTTACTAACCCAACGGGACTAGTCCCCGAAAAACAACCCATATGATTCATTTTGATTTGCCTAAAGAAAAATCCTCGATCCTGAAGGTCATCGGCGTCGGCGGCGGCGGCGGTAACGCAGCGAATTACATGTTCAATCAACAGATCGAGGGTGTCAACTTTATCATTTGCAATACGGATGCACAAGCGTTGAGTGAAAGTCCAATTCCGAATCGGATCCAACTCGGTCCACACCTGACCCAGGGTCTGGGCGCCGGAGCCAATCCCGACATCGGACGGTTGGCGACTGAAGAGTCGCTCGAAGAGATCAAGCGCATCCTTGAAGTGAACACCAAAATGGCCTTTATTACCGCCGGAATGGGTGGTGGTACCGGCACCGGTGGTGCCCCGATCATCGCTCAGATCTGCCGCAACCTCGGTATTCTCACGGTGGGGATCGTAACGACCCCTTTCTCTTACGAAGGCAAGAAGCGTTTGCAACAAGCCGAAGAAGGTATCAAGAATTTACAGCCCTACGTTGATACACTCATTGTGATCAACAACGACAAGCTCCGTCATCAATACGGCAACCTCAAAATGCGTGAGGCGTTTGAGAAGGCGGACAATGTTTTGGCTACCGCTGCTCGGTGCATTACCGATGTGATCAATAGCACCGGACAGATCAATGTTGACTTCGCCGATGTATGTACGGTGATGCGCAATGGAAACCGCGCCATTCTTGGCAACGCTGAAGCTGCCGGAGAAGATCGGGCACTGCATGCCATCGAACATGCGCTGAATTCACCTTTGCTCAACGACAGCAACATCCGCGGCGCCAAGTGGTTGCTGATCAACATCACGTCTGCACCCGGCGAGTTTGAGCATACGATGGATGAAGTAGAGGTTATTCAGCAGTTCCTGACCCAGCAGGCCGGAGAGGATACCGATGTAATCATGGGATTGGGTTACGATGCAACGTTGGGCGATAAACTGGCGATTACGGTCATCGCTTCGGGCATCGATCATCCCGAATCTTTCACCAAGCCGGTTGTTCGCGCTGAAAAACCAAGCGATGAGAAGATCGTTATGGTGCTTGGTCAGCCCGAGGTTACACCAGTAGTTGAGCCCGTAGCTCAGTCGGTAGCACCATCGATTCCGGAGGCGATCGCAGAAACTGCCTTGGTCATGGAACCGGTAGAGCCCATCGCTGAAACACCAGAATATCTGATGCCAGTTTTGGTTGTGGAGGAAGAAGTAAAAGCGGTGGAACCAGCGATCCAAGAAACGGAAGCGCCTATAGTTCATTGGCAGTTGGGGCAAGAGGAGTACATGGAATCTGCACCACTTTCTTTGCAAGCGGTGCAACAAACCGATGCGGTATTCATGCAGGCTTTTGCAGAACCCACCGCCCATGCATCGATTGCTTCGGGTGGTTATTTGTCGCGGCCCGCTAACATCTATGCCAGTACTTCCTACTCAACGCCGGTAACACCCGTAACGCCGGTAATCTCCGTGGAGGAGACGATTCCAACCCTGCATCAACCCATGCCGGTTGTTGAGCAAAAACCGGTAATCAAGGAAGAAGAAGAGCTATTGGAATTGCAAATGCATCTGGTTGAACACATCGACGAAGACATGCCGGAGCCCTTGCCTGTATTGGAGACATCCGCTTCGGAAATGACCACGTCGACCTTTGTTGAATTGGATGAGGAAGCAGAGCAGCAGCGTCGGGCCACTGAGCGCCTGCAAAAGCTGCGGAGCCTATCCTTCAACTTCAACGCGGCTGATTCCAATAATGAGTTCGAGACCGTGCCGGCCTATATCCGCCGGAATATGGAGCTCTATAATAATACACACACCGTAGAGAACTTTTATAGTAGCTACGAAGTTCGCTCGGATGATAAGAACCAAGTCCAGCTCAGCACCATCAATACGTTCCTGGATGGGAAGCGACCGGACTGATCGATTGTTTCTGTAGCCGGTCCGAAAGGACCCTGTTTTTAGTTGTTCCTCCCGCTTCGGCGGGAGGATTTTTTTTAGGAGAG
>Ga0102921_1000059_pt1 | contig 36385 bp, 36 predicted proteins | sample Colrivmeta156802_FD_78205 | JGI IMG/M metagenome (GOLD analysis project Ga0102921, IMG submission 78205) | Estuarine microbial communities from the Columbia River estuary - metaG 1568-02 | ecosystem: Environmental > Aquatic > Marine > Intertidal zone > Estuary | place: USA: Columbia River...
GGGGATTGCTAACTTTATATATCAGGGGCTGTGATGAGAGCTAAACTTAGAGACTCACTTTTAATACTGCTAACTGGCTCTCTTTTGCTACTAGGTAACGCCGAGGGGGTGGCTAGGGCTGTACGATTTACGGCACCAAAGCCAGTGCGTGGCTTTGCTGAGAGCTTATCAGGTTCTCTGGCTGATGTGTCTAGAACACTCGGATTTACATCAGTGCGAGAAGCAGGAGAGTCTGTCGCTGGTGGTCTAGGGATAGAGAACCAGATTAATACAGAACCCGACGGTGTCTTGTTTCTCGGAGACTCTGTTTTAGGTGACGTCGCTGAGTCTTTTGAGGATATGGTGGGCGGCAAACTACCGGTATCTAAAGTTATAGTTAGAGGATCTCAGTTAGGCTCTCCTCTTTGGGACTGGAGCTCTCTGGCGAGAGAGGCAGCAGAGAGATCGAGGGCAGACACAGCTGTAGTTATGCTAGACACAGCTGACGTAGGTGAGGGAGAACACAGAGAGTACGAGTCACTAGTGAAGGTTCTTTACAAAAGCGGGGTCAAGCAGGTGGTTTTGCTAGTTAGACCTGTATCGTCAGACGACACCTACGAGGCAGGTAGAGGATTTAGAATCAGACAGATGAGAGCGGCTTGTGACTCTACAGGGGCGGTGTGCGCTGACTTGTCTAGGTCTTTAATGGGAACCAATGGGTCATTCCCTGACTTTGTGACTGGTCTTGACGGTCGGAAGATAAGAGTTCGAGAGAGTGACGGGTATCACCTGACGCGCGATGGGGCTGACATATTTTCCTCAGACTTACTGTCTCTTTTAGGCGTTGAGATAAGCAGTCTGAGAAAATAGACAACTAGCACTACTTAAGCACTTTAAACAGAGTGAGAGAATTCACCAGGCAAGACGTGGTACAGAGTGTATCAGACGCTATTGAGACTCTAGGCTTCGCGTGGGAGCCGTCTGAGGGAGAACACCTGCATCTTTTTGAGGATATCGGTCTAGATAGTTTAGATGGATTTGATATGGTTGTGCTACTAGAGGAGGCTTTTGATGCGCCTGCTGATGCCGACACGTTCGCCAGAACTTTCACCATCAGGTCAGTTATAGAATCAGCTTGCGAAGTACTTAAGAGAGATGGAAGACTTAAATGAGGGTCGGTGACAAAATAGATATCGGCATCGACGCTGTATCCGTGCGACGGTGCGGAGAGAAGCTAGAGAGAAACCCTGGTATGTATCAGAGAATACTCGGTGAGGGTGAGGAGATTGCCAGGACGCCGAGAGAGTTTGCTAGAATGTTTGCGGTTAAAGAAGCTTGTATAAAATCAAGCGGTGGTGAAGTCTCTTTTAGAGATGTTTCAGTGTCACGTGGAGGTTCTGGTATGCCGAGTATCACTTGGTGTGCCAGGGAGGACCTCAACTTCAAGATCAGTATCACTTGGGAATCAGACACTGTGGTAGCTGTCGCTCTGTGCTGCCGGGTTACATCTGAGGCAACCGGTTCGTAGCGGGTCTTTTTACGATACGGTGAGAAGTCTTTTTTAGAGTTGTTTTGTACCTATCGTGAATGGGCGGTAGATGTGCGAGCCAGGAGAGAACCGTCACCATTTAGAGATGGCAGAAAACGAGACAACAAACACGCGTGACGTTCTCGTTTTTGGCGGCAAAACAGAGATGATACTGACTTACAGAAACCCTGACGGTCTATCTGTAAAGAGAGGCGACTTGGTGACTGTTCCGTTTGGTAAGCAGCGTAGAACAGGTATCGTGCTCTCAGAGGGTAGCTACACTGGAGATGGCCTTAGAGACATACTACGAGTGCATACCATAAGCCTTAGTGACAAAGATGTGGCAACTCTTAAAGCCATAGGATCAGGCATGCTACTTACTGGTAACAAGGCTCTAGAGAGAGTGGCGCCGCGGGTCATATCTGACGCTGAGAGTTGTGATGACTCGTTAGATTTACTAGACTCTTTGGAGATTAGAGATTTTGAGAACATAACCAAAGACACACTATTTTATCCAGACTCTGATGACAGCGAACACCAGACGACGGCAGCCCTAGCATCGTCTTTAATCGAGAACGGGCAGGTGTTAGTTATCTGCCCTACAAAACGAGACGCGAACAAAGTGGCATCTTTAATAAAAGGATCTGTTAGTTTAGATGCACCAGACAAGGCAGGTGCTTACGAGAGGTTCTCCTCAGGAGAGGCGTCTGTTGGTGTAGGTACCAGAGGATGCGCGCTTTATATGGGGAAAAATGTGAGAAGTTTAGTCGTGTTAAGGCCAGCCGCATCTTCTTACATAGAACAGCACCGACCTCATCTTAACACTGCAGAGTTGGCAAAGATGCGCGCTGAGCAATTCGGTATTAGATTTGTGGCTGTCGGCAGGTGCGCACCTGCTAGAGTACTACAGGGTCTGGTGCTAAAGAGTTCAAAAGGTTTCAAAACACCGTCTTTAGAGTTTGTAGCAAGAACAAGAGGTATCATACCTCCGGCTTTACAATCTAGCCTGGCTGTAGAGACAAAGCGAGGACGCAGTGTCTGTGTCGTTGCTGACGACGAACTTCGGGAGCTCTGTGTGCAGTGCAACAGCGTCATGTCGGATGATTACTGCAGCAGATGCGGTGGAGTATTAAAAAAGACTGTGGGGTTTTCAGTAGCAGACATCCGAAAAGCACTGAGCCCTGCGGTTGTTATAAAAACGAAGGCAGATTTCTTGTCAAGCAGGGACGTCTATGACGTAGTTGTCTTAAGAGATGCTCACACCAGCTTTGTTAGAGCTAGTTTTAGTCCCTACATGGAGACAACAGAAGCTCTGAGTTTAGCGGCAGCTAAATTAAAGAGCGGGGGACGTATAGTTATGCTGTCGCCTGAGAAGCACAGAGAGAAACTGTGTGAAGTGAGAACCTGGAGTGGTTGCTGTAGGGCGGTCGTTAAAGAACATAGAGAATCTGTTGGTGATGGAGCTAGAGTGGTTCTTGAGATATTCTCAGACAAAAAGCCCCGAGTTGACACAAGCGCCATAAAGTGGAGAGGACCCATTGAGGGTAGAGGTAAAAAAGGTGTCGTTTGGAGATACATGTCAGTTGCGCGCAGAAGCGACCTTGATGCTGTAGAACAGAATCTCATGAACACGGCAAAGAGGTACGACGCGACCTGGCGAGTGTCTTAAACTACACATCTAGGCCTCTCTATATTGGGTTTGAGCGCAATAAATCACACTGTGTCCAGAAGAGACCCTGACTAGACATTATTAACATTAGAGACAGGTTCAGGCGTGAAAGTCCTTGAGTGTTACTATATAAATACTAAATAAACTGTGATTACTAAATAAACTGTGATTACTAAATAAACTGTGATTACTAAATAAACTGAAGGGTTTGGTTATGAGACGAAAAATACAGACAGCTGCGTGTGCAGGCTTGTTGATGATGCTAGCATCGTGTGGCGGAGGGACTTTAGAACCTCTCGTGTTTGGCTCGACAAGCACCTCTGGAGGCTCTTTGGCTGAGAGCAAGATGTCCTTAAGTATGCCAGCTTATCAAACGAGTTTCGTGTTTAAAGGAGAGCTAGGGTTTGAGTCTAAAGAGAGAGAAGCCTTGAGAGTTAAGCGCGTAGATACTAAAGTTGTCAGCGACCTGGCAGGCCTCTTTGGGGAATCAGAGAGAGTTAGAGAAGAGAGCGTACCTGGTTGGTCAGCCGAAGGCAGAGAGATAAGTGAGACACGTTTTACAGTAGGTGGGCTGAGTGTTTCAGAGACCGGATTTTACTACTGGAACAACGAGTCACTAATGAGATCATCTGAGATGCAGAGACGGTACAGCGCTTGCTCTGTTGGCGGATATAATCCTGATTTGGATACTCCTGAAACGACAGTGGTGTGCGGCGAACCATATAAGGCCTACGTAGATGAGAGCGATTCTTTAAAGAAACTAGAATCTATAGAACCTGACGTTAAATGGCGTGTCTCTTATCGAGGAGACTGGAGCTTAGGGTTTGTCGGGAGAATCCAGTTTGACGGAGTAGAGAGCGAAGACATGTGGTATGCTGAGATCTCTGATGCTGGTCTTATGTCGATGTCTGGCGTTAAGATGAACACAGACAAAACAGGGCGTTACCCTACTATATCGACAACCGACGCTCTAAAGAGACTTAACTTAGAGAGTAGATCTTTCGCTATGCCGTATATGTCTAGAGACGGCAGTCAAAACAGTCCTGCAGTGAGTTCCCTTAATGAGAGCTCACCTGCAGATACAGTCGTAGGTGTGCCAGCAGAGCCGCTAGTTGACGAGTGTCTAGACTGCCAACGCTTAGTAGAGCTTGTCTCGGTTGAGGAATCTCTTATTTTTGCTACAGACGTGTATGGCAACTCTTGGATGATGCCAGCGTGGGTCTTTAAAGATGAAGGTGGAGTGGAGTATAGAGTTTCGGCTATCTCTGACGAGTATTACCAAGTAAAGGAGCCCTCTGCTACTACTGTACCGCCTGTGACTGGCGAAACGACAGCGCCGGGTGTCACCCCAGTTGAGCCTGCTGTTTTAAATGAGGTTGTTGGTTTGAGTCTAGAGAGGGCTGAGGAAGCGATAAGGGCTTTTGGAATGGTTTCGCGAGTCGTTAGTGTAGATGGCGAATCTATGATGGTGACTGAGGGCTACCGGACAGACAGAGTTAATATAGAGATAACTGATGGGTTAGTATCTAAAGCCAGTATCGGTTGAGGCGTGTATTGACATAAAGTGAGGGCACACTGTCTTGGTGATTAAAACAATCAAGTTTACATGTGTATCTCTTGTGGCGTTAGGTTCTTTAATGTTGGGACCTGACGCGAACGCTGTAGATGTGCAGCGTGTATCTTTAATAGGCGACTCTCTTGTAAAGCAGAGTCAGGAGACTTACTCTAACGCACTAGATGGCGCTGGGTTTGAGTCGATAGTAAACGGCGTAGGAAGTAGAGCAGTCAGAGACGGTTACCAGTGCCGAGTAAACGGAGTACTTGGTATCTACGAGAGCAAGATCCATGATGGATGCAAGCCCGAAGGTATCTTGCAGATTCGTCTATGGCGCAGAGAAGGCCTGCTGGGTGACCGGCTCATTTTAGCTCTAGGTACAAACGACGCAGCCCTCTACCCGTCTTCTGAGGTGAAGAAAAGACTTGACGCAGCACGCACTGCCGCGGGAGACATCCCTATACATCTAGTGACTGTCGCTAAACTCACAGGCCCAAAGAGCCGGGGGCGTGTTGAGGCATGGAACAACGAAGCTAGATCGTGGTGCCAGCGCGACGCTGCTTGCCAAATGATTGAGTGGGGGGCGACAAAATGGGCGAAAGACCCAGGTAGCTACACTGGCGACAAGGTACATCTATCAGGCAGGGGTCTGAAACGTCGCGCTGCTTACATAGCGCAAACCCTGAAGAAACAGGTGCTTGCGGAACAGTGAGAGACGTGCGTAAGACTCCATTTTTACTCCTTATCGCAGCTTTGTCTGTGGTGTCTGGATGTGGAGGACACACGTTTCAAGAGGCCTGCGAGAGATGGGCCCGTCAGCCCGAAGGAAGCTATCAAGCTAGAGCAGAGTTTGCAAGAGAGATGTCAGAGCTGACAGATGGCGATCTGGCAGAGGACTTTAGGGCGCTAGAGAGAACACTCAACCTTCTGTCTAAAGGCGACTTAAAAGGTGCCGAGTTTTACGAGGTTCAAACCAAGATATCGCAGAGTAGAGTGATATCTAAGATGAGTGAGTGCTCAAAGTAGAGAGCGACAAAAGGCCTGCAAACATCCCTAGAATGTGCTTGAGACGAACAGTGGATGATAGACGCTCCCTAAGAGAGACAGGCGAAGAAGCGACCAGACCGAAGGGCTTTAAAAGAACGAGTATCTCTACGTCTACTAGAAATGATGACTGGCGCATACTTGGGAGTATCGATTTTAGACTAGAGCCACGGAATACTTTACACCCCACTTGAGAGTCAGACACCCCCGTTGGAGCTAGAACTCTCATGAGAGTTCTAAAACCGAGAGAGAATATACGGCGAGAGAGAGACTGGCTAGGCGCGAGAGACTGCGGGTGGCGCTTAGAGGATACTGCTGCAACGAGAGACTGGTCTTTTAATAAGTTCTCTATTAACGGGAGTAGTGAGTCTGGCGGTACATCTCCGTCTGCGTCTATGAAACCTATGAGGTTGCCTGAAGCTAGAGAGAACCCAATAGAGAGAGCAGACCCCTTACCTCCGTTGCTCTTACGAACAAATAGCACTCCAGGTGAGGGCTCCAAGACACACGAACCGTCTGTGGAGCCGTCGTCTATGACTATTATCTCTGAGTCTTTCGAGACACTGTTTAATACCGAGTGCGTCTCTGACACTGTTGCTTGAAATCTAGGTCCTGGGTTATATGACGGCAAAACTACAGATACTAACGGTTCTTTGCTAGTTCTATTATCAAAAACAATCTCGTACGACTCTGTCTTAGGCGGCGTGGGGTTTAGATGTCTTTTATGTAGAAATATAGAGATCAGTAGAGACAGCACAACCAAGAGAGAGAGTGCTGTAGATAGAGAACTCACGATAAAGCCTAGAGGCAAAAGAGACGCAGAGAGGGCTACTATCGATGGTCTAAAAGAGAGACGCGACACAACAGGGGAGGACAGAGCCAGAACCACGGCAGCGATGTTTTGGTTGTTTACGGCTAAGAGAGTTGCTGCAGAGAGGAGAAAAAGAGAGAGGAGAAACCCGTATCTGTTACGCACTAAACCGACAGTGCTTAAGGGGGGTGAAGCGTCAGGTATGCGTGCTCCGCTTGTAGGTTAAGTCACCTTATGGTCATGCCTGATTTTGAAGAGACAAACCGTGTAATGCGAGAAGCCGGGTGGCGGAAGATAGACGGAGTTTGGCGTAGCCCTGAAACTAAGAAAGTAGTGCGTAAAAAGCGCTGGAACCCGCTTTTTAGAGAGCGTCAGTAAACTCTAGACTGCAACTGGGCAGAGCGGTAAGTTATCTCTCTAGATATAGCCTCTCGGTACATCTGGTTTGCTTCCCGTACGGCGTTAGCCTGAGAGAGCATCAGCTGCAACAGGCCGGCTTGCTCTTCGAGGGTGACTACTGCAGTGTCTTCGTCGGCTAGGTCGTCTAGCTCTGTTTTGGTGGGGGCTTTAGACTCTTCAGGCCAGGACCTGCGCGAACGAGAGCGTGCGGCAGCCTTGGCGGCCCTTATCTTTATCTTCATCTTAGCTTCAAGACCGCTTAGAAGACCAACTAGCTCTAAAACTCGGCCGGCGTCAGAGACCACTCTAGCAGAGAGGTCAGATAGCTCCTGAGGGGAGAGTTTAGAGAACTCAGAGGGGAGAGCCTTTCTCTCTAGAGAGTTTCTGTGAAGCTCAGAGGTCCATAGACCGAGCTTGGCAAACATTCGTACAACGTCAGGACCGTCGGGCAGGCGCTCTAGGGCCTCCCGGAGAGCAGAGACTGAAGATAGATTATCAGACACACCATAATCGTGCCCCAGAAACGGCGGAACTGCACACCGGAGTGAAAAACCCCGAGAGCGCGGACAGTGCTAAAGGTGAGAGCTAAGGCCCTATCTCTTTTATGTCTAGTGAGCACTCTGGCGGTGTCTGGCTGTCAGGTAGTCTCAGAGACTACCATAAAAGTAGCAAGCGACGGGAGCTGGCGCGGGGAGCTCATCATAGAGACAAGCGAGGAAGCTGCAGAGTGGGTAAAGACACACCCCGGTGATGCAGAGCTAGCCATAAGTGGCGTTGTGGGCGTCTCTGTTGAGGACGTTGAGGCAAAACTCCTAGATGGTAGAGCCGTTTTTAAAACCCGGCTAGATAACTTAGCTATGTCTGGTGAGTCAGCAGAGAGTTTAGGGTTTAGTGCCGTATCAGTGAGTGACACAAAAGACGGTCTAGCTGTTGAGATAAAAACAACCACTCCTCACAGACTAAGAAACGCACTAGCAGACGGCGCTGCTGCTAGTGGGGACCCAGAGGGTGTGTCTAGAACGATGTGGAGAATGTGGACTCTACGATTTATAGTGGAGTGCCCGGGGGATGCAAGAAGGGCTTTTGTAAAGACACCAGCTGGCGAGAGAGCATCCAGTACAGACGGCAAGAGATCTATTTTTGAATCAAACCTCAGCGAGGCAGGAGAGGCAGTTTTGTACACTGAGTGTGGAAGAAAAGGCAGTAAAGGATACGGGATGTGGTTGGTAGCTGGTGTGTCTGTGCTAGCGGGGTTGCTGTATGATAGAAAAAGAAGGAATAATGCGCGCCTTTCGACGCGAGGCTGAGAGCCTAAAGGTAGCTAGCTAGAGCGTAGAGAACCACGCTTGCTGCCATGGCGGTGAAATCGATCACTGATGCACCAGGTCCAAAACGCTTAGCTATAGCGTTTTTAGAGTGAGGTCGCACCGGTACCCAACGCTTGGCTGCGTGTAGTAGCTTAACTTTTGACACTGAAGGTGTCGGGGTTTTCATGCTCAGAGGAACCTTGGGCTGAAACTCGACTACGCCGTGACGACGGGACGAGCAGAGCACGGGTGAGGGCTCTAGTCTGGTGCGGTAAAGCACACCGAGAGCCAAGAGCGCCTGCCAAGGGCGTAGAACGAAATCACAGAAAGGTGTGAGTGCGTTTTTAACCATCAACAGAAGACGTCGGACACCAAGGCGTTCGAGTGCTCTTATCACCAGTCTCAAAAGATGTCTAACACCGATACGTTCAAGTACTGACGCTAACAAAAGAGCGACAGAAAACAACTTGGCACGTCGGGTAGAGACCTCAGACACTCTGTAGCGGTGAGCTCCCCAGGGGTCGCCTAGAGAATCAGACCAGGACTTTGAGAAATCACCGTGTGAGACAAGAGCGCCGACTAGAATGCCGGTTGCCAGAATCCAACAGAGATCACCAAAGAGCCTAGCAGACTCAGTTTCTTGCCAAGAGTGCGTGTATTGCCACGCTGCCCAGACAAATACCGCTGCTGCGGCGTACGAGAGACTCACTGGGAGTCGCAGGTTCTTTTCCATTTTTCTCCTTTTTATACTTCGAAAAAGTAACTATACTTCGAAAAAGTAATTCAGACTTCGAAAAGCACTCACCACCCTAGGGGCGCTGGGGAGGTTGCGAAACGTGCGCTGGTGGCCAAAGACGCCGGGTGGCGAACAGTTTATGGGGTGAAGAAGATCTTCGTTACAGCGTCTTTAGTGTTGGTGTTGGCAGGATGTGGCCAGAGTGCGGGTAAAGACGCGTCTTTAACCACGAGAGACACCCCTGCTACGTCTTCTGGTGCGCCTACCTCAAACAAAGATAGTTCCCAAGTGAGCACAACGTTGTCTACGACGACGACGGTTGCAGGCATTAAAGCACCGATGCCTACTGTCAGCCAAGAGGGGTTTGCAGGAAAGATGCGTGTAGCTTTAACTATAGAGAGCGCCCTTAGAGAGCTGACGTTAGAGACAGAGAAGAGAGAGAATCTACACCTGGGTAGCTACACCTACGGCATGGGGGGCATGCTTTACAGTGGTCTTGACCCGCGCGACAGCAGCAACCTAGCAGAGGCCCTAACTAGAGTCGGTGGGTTTGGTAACATGTCTGTGAAAGTCTACACGGTAGAGGGTGCGACTTACGATGTGGTTAAAGAAGGACTGATCTCTCTTGATGGTGTCAAAGGAAAGATTGACGCACTTGAGATAACAGACGGCATGGCTACCGCCTGCCACTGGGTTACAGCAGACTCTGGTACTTCTGGCATAGGCCTGAGAGGCTCATGCGTAGCTGAGTCTGAGGACTAAGAACCAGAGACTGGCCAGAGTGAGGAGGGATTAGCGCTTATCTCTTGCTCGGGGGATGTAAATGAGATACGTATCTCATCGTTTAGCCCAGTCAAGACTGCTGTGTCGCCAGACCTTACGAGGTTTGATAAGAGATACTCAGAGAGAGGATCTTCAACTAGTCGCTGAATAGCGCGTCGCAGAGGTCTAGCTCCGTAGATGTTGTCGAAACCTAGACGAGAGAGGACCTCTACTGCTGAGTTGTCGTACTCAAGTCCGATGCCAGAACCCACTAGGCGCTGCCTTAGAGCGTCAAGGAATTTGTGAGTTATGCCGTCTATAACCTCAGGTGATAGCGACGAAAACACCACTATCTCATCTAGTCTGTTTAAAAGCTCAGGCTTGAAGAACTTCTTGGCAGCCTCTCTCATGGCAGCGTCTGCTCGGGCTGTCGCGTGAGCATCTGACGAAAACCCTATTGACTGCTTTGAGAGCTTATCGGAACCAAGGTTAGATGTGAGGATGATAACGCTGTTTCTGAAATCCACAACGCGACCTTGGCTGTCTGTGAGACGGCCCTCTTCTAGAATCTGAAGTAACGTGTTAAACACGTCAGGGTGTGCCTTCTCTACCTCGTCAAACAACACAACACTGTAAGGATTGCGTCTAACTAACTCTGTGAGCTGTCCGGCGTCATCGAATCCTACATAACCAGGAGGAGCGCCTACTAGACGTGAGACAGAGTGCGATTCTTGATACTCTGACATATCTAGAGATATCAGCCGATCTTGCGTGCCGAACATAAACTCAGCTAGGGCTTTCGCTACCTCAGTTTTACCGACTCCTGTAGGGCCTAAAAACAAGAAAGAACCAGTGGGTCTGCGAGGATCGCCGAGTCCTGAGCGGGCTCGTCTGAGAGAACGTGAAACGACCCGCAGAGCCTCGTCTTGACCAACTACTCGTCTAGAGAGCTCAGCTTCCATCTCCATTAAACGTGAGGCGTCGTCTGACGAGAGTCGCTCAATTGGTACTTTACACCACTGCGCACACACGCGCTCAACTACAGAACGTGACAAAATACGTACGTCTTCTGGGGTTAACTCTGTTGCGTAATCGGGGTGTGTTGAGAGAAAAGCGCCTGCCTCATCTAAGAGATCGAGAGCCTTATCGGGTAAGTTGCGCTCAGGGATGTAACGGACAGAGAGTGTTACTGCAGCGTCTATTGCCTCGTCTGATATGCTGCACTCGTGGTGGCTCTCTAGGGCTTCTCTGAGGTTGGTTAGAATCTCTTTAGTCACCTCAGGAGTGGGTTCATCTACAGTCACAGGTTGGAATCTTCTCTCTAGTGCTGCGTCTTTCTCGATGTTTTTTCTGTACTCGTCAAAAGTAGTAGCCCCAATGACCCGTATCTCACCGCGAGAGAGAGCAGGCTTTAACATGTTAGACGCGTCTATTGATCCCTCAGCAGAACCTGCTCCAACTAATGTGTGAATCTCATCTAGAAACACTACAACATCACGTCTGTCGCGGAGTTCTTTTATGAGCTTTTTCATACGCTCTTCAAAGTCTCCTCTGTAGCGAGAACCTGCCACCATAGCTCCTAGATCTATTGTGTAGATCTGCACGTCTCTTAACTTGGCCGGTACTGTACCTTGCGCTATCTGCTGAGCTAAACCCTCAACGATGGCTGTCTTACCGACGCCTGGCTCACCTACTAGACAGGGGTTAGACTTGCTGCGGCGAGATAGCACCTGAACTACGCGTTCAATCTCTTTCTCGCGTCCAACTACAGGATCTAGAGACTCTTGCATAGCGAGCGCTGTTAGATTTCTGCCGAAAGTATCCAAAACAGAGGCTCTGGATTTGCCAGAATCGTCGTCAGGCCTTGAAGACGTCACACTGTCGTTAGAGGAGGCGAGCTGAAGGCGCTTTAAGACTTCCTGTCGGAGCTGATCTGGTGTTACAGAGAAACGGCCAAAGATAGCAAGAGAGGGTGAGGACTCTTGGCGCATGACCCCTAACACTATGTGTTCTGTTCCTATGAAGTTGTGACCGAGTGCTAACGCCTCACGGAGTGCTGACTCTAGCGCGCTTTTTGACTCAGCGGAGAAAGGAAGGTGGCCGTCTGTTCGGCCGGGGCTTGCGGGAGAGAGCGTGGATGCAAACTCGCGAAGAATGCTCGGAGTTATGCCAAAGTGCGCAAGCACCTGAGCGCCGATACCGGTCTCTACTTGAGATATACCTAGAAGTAGATGCTCTGGATTTATCTGAGGCTGACGGAGCTCTCGGCATGATTCTTGCGCTAATACAACAGAGCGTCTGGCTAAGTCAGTAAACCTCTCGAACATATAATACACAGTGCAGTCCGTTTAAGTAGTCTGCACGTCGTGAGAGATTGCTAAAGGTGGCGCCAAAGTGGGAGAGGCGCACCATGTGAGAGATGAGAGAACACTCTGTACCAGGGGGAACATACGGTTTTGGGGAGATGGACCCTGAGTTGCGCGAACATGTTATCGAGGCAGAGACCATAAGAGTAGAGATGTACGCCGAAGAGACCGGTTTTGACGTCGAGGACGTGGATATAGAGGTCGAGATAGCAGACGAGGGAACCACGTGGTGGTGGCGCGAGGATGGCTGCTTAGCTGATTTTGAGTGCGAGTGCGGTCCTGTAACACTTCTTGAGGCCTGCAACAGCGTAGAGAGCGAGGAGCGTAGCGGCATGATAGAGGCTCACGCATCTACCATGCGTGAGCTTTTTGACCACTACTGGTCAGGCCAGGGCTTAATAGAGGGTAGCTCGGCTGAGATCGGCGAGGCTTGTGTGGAGTGCTTAATTGACGGCGCAAAACATGTTTACTCCGTGTTTGAGAACGCGTCCCGTCTAGCTGAAGAACTAGGAGAGGTCCTGGCTGCGTACCACTACCACTTGATTGTTGGTGGTACTAGATACGGAAAGAAAGCCGTGACAATGCAGAGCGTAGAGGACGAGAGCCTCTGAACACACCTTAGAGGACGGTACGCCTGTTCCAGTCTAGAGTGGAGGCGGGGAAGTTACTGCCTGAGGGTGAGACTAGAGATGAGGCGGCCAGAAGGTCATCTATTGAACCTCGCACATGAAGAACTGTCACTTTTGAAGACGTATCACTAGGTGGAGCTAGAGCATCCTCTAGCTCCACTATAGAGTTTGGCCACTCTACTAAGATAACCTCGTCAAAGCCAGAGAGATCTGAGAGTTTACTTAAAAGACAGAGTGAGAGTCCATCTGAATCCACAGAGGCATCCAGAGGTATAGGTTTTGTTGGTGACATGAGCTTGGAGACTGTCTCTAAAAACTTCTCGTGAATAGAGAGCACAACCACACGCTTTTTGTTCTGGCGACATCTGTTTATGTGTGATATAGTAGATGCAAACTTAGGTGAGGTGCGATTAGGGGTGCCAAAAGACACAACGAGGGATACGTCTAGCGGATCTAGTTTATTAGAAGCAAGAAACTCCACTATATCAAGGGAGAGATCTAAAACTTCCACTGTTAAGCTAGAGGAACCCGAAGCAGAGACAGACCTTCTAACAAAAGGCCTGAGATGTTCCGTGAATCTCTCATGAGGCATGGACGGGTACCTTATAGCGGTTGGCACCTTGTCGTCAAACTCCTGGGGGCGAACTCTTGCTAAGAGAAACATCTGGTCTTGTTCAGACACCGGCCATGAGGAGCAGACTGCGACTTTGTAAGTGTCTATAGAATCAAGACGCGCTATTGCTTCATTGTAGGACGTCTGACCAGATAATGGATCATCTACTATCATTGAACCAAACTCTGGCGGTGTGGCCATTGACGCTAGATGTTTAGGAGTAACTACATGAACAGAGTCTTTGATGTCTAGAAAAGAGGCTGCTCTCTTATATGCCCACAAACCCCAGGGCGGAGCGACTACTAGCACTGGTGTTGCCCCTAGAGCCGCTAGTGCGGCCAGGGTTGAGACACGTCTAGAGGCTCCAGGTGGTGAAACTAGAACGACGCCGGATCTCTTTTGTAGACACTCTAGTACATCAAGAGCCGTGGCGTGCGAGGAGTCAGAGAGACCTGCGAGAGCTTGGTTATCTATCTCTGGCGGCGAGAGAGACAGAGAGGGCTCGACGGATATACCGTGGGCCTCTAGTAGCTCTCTCTCGTAGGCGTTAGATAAACCGAATGTTGTCTGGTTGATTCTAAAAAGGCCCGGGAGAGGTGCTGCGGCTAGAAGTTGCGGTTTGGACGACTGTAAAACGTAAAACCCATAAGGGGACTTACGTGCTGTCGCTACTGCGACTGGTAGATTAGAGAAACGAGAGAGGAAATCCCACGCGTGGTCAGAGGCTGAGAATGGTAAGTTAGAGGCAAGGAGGGCAGATACAGCGTTTGTGTCTAGAACCTCATCAAAACTCCATGACCCTGACTTCCAAGACAACCGCAGGTCACCAGAGACAACCTCTAATATAGCAGGCTCTGTGTCTAGGGCGTGCTCTGTGTAGCGCCATATTGGGGAGAGAAGATAATCACATAGCACCGACTCGGGCTGTAGCGACCGCAGAAGCCTTAAATCTCTCACATGTATAGAGAGCATACCTGCTTGTGCCTCTGATTCTACACCCAGGCGAGACAGCATCGTTGCTAAATTCTCATCAGACGTATTGGCTTCTATTAAAACACGTACGCCCGAGAGAGCTAGAGTTAGGCTTGTTGGGGGTTCGTCTTTAAATAATGAGGGCTGCATAACGATGTGTCTCTACTACGGGGTTTTAGAGACTGTGAAGAGATGGGTGTTTAAAGCACATAAACAGTACAAACGTGACGTAGTAGGCAGTTTGCGTACTGTCTCTGGCATGAAACGAGTACATGCGGTTTGTGTGGTAGTTGCGTTACTAGTTATATCAGCGCTTGTGATGCAAGCTAGAGACAAAAGACCGGAGGTTGCTTCCCAGAGCTTATCTTACACGGCAAAGAAGTACAGGTCTAGTGAGAATACTGAGAAACCAACACGACTCCCTGACGGAGGGGGTGTGTCTTTATCAGACAGTACAGGGTATATACCTCCCATAGAGGTTGTGTCACCTCAAGTGGTTGAGAATCCAGGTGAGGGTCCGTGTCTGCAAGAAGAGAGAGGTGGAGTATCATTTTATGCTGGTAGAGAGCGAGCGGCGCGACGTGAGACTATAGGATACAGCGTCGAGGGGAGACCTATTGTTGCAGAGCACTGGGGATCTGACGAAGGCGCTCAGGTTCTCGTAGTTGCCCAGATACATGGTGATGAGTGCGGTGGAGGCTTACTTGCGTCTTTTATAAGAAGAGACCCACCCGAGACTTGGGGGTTGTGGCTGATTGCATCAATGAACCCAGATGGCAATGTGGCTGGTACTAGAAGAAATGCGTCTAACGTCGATTTGAACAGAGATGGATATAATCAGCGCGCTTCTGAGACGAGGGCGTTTCTTGATTTTGTACAAAAGATTAAACCAGCTTACACAATACACGTGCACTCACCTCTGAACTGGGTTGGGCCGTGGGGTGACAAAGGAGCTAAAGAACTCGCTGCAGCAGTGTCTCGACAGAGTGGCGTGCCCTTAAACGGCTGGGCTGGGGATGGGCTTGGTTACCTCTGGGAGGGAGCAGAGGCTGTAGAGCCAGGGTCAAACGCCGTTTTGGTGGAGTTTCCGGCAATGAGTCCTAAAGAAGCGGTGGGTTCTCTGAGTAAAGGCAGAGGGGACGTGGCGTCCCGGTTGCGTGTAGGCGCTATGGCTGAGGGAGTCTTGCTAGGACTTAAAGAATATCTAGGATCTTAGATCCTAGATACGTGGCAACGGCCGAGACGGATTGTACAGTATAAATCATGGGAATACTGCGCAAAAAAGGCGGTGGCGATGTTTATGCCAAGCGTCTCTCCTCACGTGGTAAAACAACGCCCACAGACGACACGATGTACAGAGTTGGTACTTTAAGGTCAGAGCTTGACGAACCTGCAAACATGCCTCAGGCTTTCGAGGATTTAGTGATGCAAGCTGCGCGCGCTAAACTAGCTTACGACAACGGGGATATGACTAAATCCCAGTACGCGATGGTTTTAAGAGGTCTCCGTCTAGTTGCGCCAGATGGTACAGAATGGACAACAGGAGCGGCGAGTGGTACTTGGTACTGCAGACCAGTTGGCGGAGCGTGGGTTCGTGCCACGCCACCGTCTGAGGAGAAACCAGGTGCTGTAGCACCACCACGCACGGTTGTTAAGAGAGAGGTTGTTATCCCCGTTCCTGCAGCAGGAATTAAGAGCGGGGAGAGCTACCAAGTGTCTGACTCTGAGCGCGGAGTTGCGGAAGTAACACAGAGTGCTAGCGCTGTAGGTCCAGTTAATTGGGAGTCCCCAGAGCGTTTAGATGAGCATGGAGTCTGGAACACAGAGTGGGTTGCTCCAGAGCGCAGCAAACCAGCAAGCGACGACGACTTACTAGACGAGATCCTTAAAGCCGCCCAGACGATAACCTCTAGCGGACCGACGATCTCTGGACCTATAAACACTGCAGAGACTACAGAGACTACGGGCACTGTAGAGACTGCTGAACAGGCGTACTTTGATCCTTTCGGTGATGCACCAGAGGAACCTACGCATAGGGCTGTCCCGGACGAAGAACCCAGAAACAGCGGTGGCGGATGGGCTGCTTGGGGTATTGAGCCAAACCCTGAATCTTGAGAGTAGAGTGCGTGGTTTCTACGCTTGGTCTATAGCAGCTTTTTTATAACAGTGCTTATAATAAACAGTGCTTATAATAAACAGTGCTTATAATAAACAGTGCTTATAATAAACAGTGCTTATAATAAAGTTTTATCTGGTTGTAGGTACGTCAGGCCGCCTGGCGTGACTGCTTGGCTGACTCGTTTGCTGCTTCACAGAAGGTGCGCGTGGCCTGTGGTAGTGAATCGCACGGGTTTTTGTAAGTCTTGTTATTGTTCAGTGGAACGTCACGCATCAGAGTCTCTATGAAACCACGGGTGCAGTCAGAGAGAAGATCTGATGGTATCTTCATACAAGGACCAAAGAAGTCAGCTATACGCTCATCGGGGTCTAATATAGTGACTAGACCTTTAGCAGAGACGGCCACCTCTCCTATAGAGTAAGCACAGTTTTTACGGAGGGACTCGCGTCCCTTTTTGCCCATGTGCTCACACAACACCATTAGAGTGTCAGGCTGCGGCATTAGATCTCTAAAGAGTTGGAACACCTTGTATGAGCACTGCTCCCAGAGTCTCTCAGGTAGAGACGTACATAAGTCGAGCTTTTGCTGTTGTGTGACTGAGTCTTTGGCTCTCGGTTTTCCTAGAGCTTTAGATATCTCTATGGTAACAAAGTCTGAGCCACCGAACTCCATAATAGTTCCAGTGACGCAACCGTCGGCGGTGTCATATTGGTACATCTCGTCGCACATGAGAGTTGTTTTTATGATGTCTTGTGGGAAGTGGACACCAATGGCATGCCCGACGCCATGGGCGCAGAAAGCTCTGAGATTTCCCTGCGGATATACGTTACAGACAGTAGCGTAGTCGCGTGCTATGACGTCTGACTTGGAGTCTTGAGACCAGGTCTGAATAACGCCGTGTACCATGCCTCCTTGGCACTCTACGTCTGGAGTTAATTTAAGAGCTTCTGTAACGCCGAGCATCCTAGGCGCTGTTTGGCCCACTGCGTGGAAAGCGTGGTGACACTCGGGTATAAAGAGGTCGTCCTCTATCTTTAAAGACGATATCTGAGATATCACAGACTTTATCTTCTCTGTAGCGTCACCGGGTTGGGCTAGGATGTTATTAAAGTACTCAAAAGAGCACTTTGAATCGATAACAGACTTATCTTTACACCACATCCTCATGTCAAGAAGTCGCTGGGTGGCAGGACCCGTGTCTGAGGCCCACACCGCGCCTGACGCTGAACCGGACTGAGAGCCTGGTGTCTGGGATTGGGGTGCTTGTGTTGTTGTTGGCAGAGTGCCTAGAGTTGCAGAAGGTTGAGGGTTATCTGTAGGGGATGCTAGCATGGTCGCGAAAAAAACGGCGGCCGCAAAAACTAAAGATAGAAAAGCACCTCTGCGCGGCATATAAAACACCGTACCGGCAGGAAAGCTGTGGTCAGGTATGTGCGTGAGTGCTGCAGACGGGCAGAATAAGCGTATGGCATCTAAGAAAAAGAATGACACAGCAGCCAAGATCGACGACAACCGGGCAGGGGCTCTAGAGAGCTTTTTGAACCAGATGTCAAAAGACAAGCCTGGAGAGGTCAGAGCTCTCTCAGATGAGAGCGCTTTAAGAGTTGAGGTTATCCCGACGGGAGTTATCTCTATGGACGTAGCTCTAGGTATGGGCGGTCTCCCGAAAGGTCGCATCACTGAGATATACGGACCAACGGGTGGAGGTAAATCTACCCTATCTCTCGCCGTTGCAGTCCAGTGTCAAAAGCAGGGCGGAAACGTTGGATTTGTGGATTGCGAGCAGGCGCTCTCTAAGGAGCTGGCTTTGAACATGGGTGTAGATCCAAACAAGTTTGTTGTCTACCAGCCGCGTGACGGAGAGGACGCTATCGACATGGTTGAGACAATGCTTAAAAGCCGCGCGTTTGACCTAGTGATCGTAGACTCTATAGCTGCTATGACACCTAGAGCTGAGATCGATGCTGACATCGAACAGCAGCACATGGGTCTGCATGCTCGACTGATGTCAAAGTTCATGCGTAGAGTTTACTCCCTGGTCTCTGAGGCTAATGTGGTGCTCTTGTGTCTTAACCAGGTTCGAGTTAATCTCCAGAGCTATGGAGCACCTGAACGGCCGACTGGCGGCAATGCGGTGGCTTTCGCGTCGAGTGTTCGTATCGAGGTCCGCACCAGCCCGTCTAAAAAGATCGAGAGAAATGGTCTTGCGATAGGTACGTTAGTTACGGCTAAGGTTTTAAAGAACAAGCTTGCGAGCCCCTACCGTCAGGCCGAGTACGACCTGGTTTTCGGTCGAGGCATCGAAGCTAGCGGCTCTCTGTTGTCTGTGTGTGAGCAGCTTGGGCTGGTGGTTAGAAACGGTGCTGTCTATACAGACGCCACCACTGGCGAACGTCTAGGTATCGGCAAGGACAACGTCAAGAGGATCTTTGAGGAAGACCCAGCTCTCTCTAAGCGTCTATCTGACGCCGTGTATGCGACAATTAGCGCTTCTGCGCAAGTTCCAGCCGAGGGCGAGTCAGGGACTGACGAGTACTTTACCGAGGAGTGACTCGGTAGAGAACTCGCCTGATGGCACCTTAAGCAAAACGCTCCATTGACCGGCGTGCGGTAAAACTATGCTGGCTGTACCGTTGCTTATGGTTGCTGTCACTACTGTCTTAAAAGAGAGAGAACGCATCTCTAAATGTGCTGCTTTCTCTGGGACAGATAAAGTGTAGAGCGGGCCGGTCTTTTGACCTGTCATAGTGATTCTAGGAGAGGTTTTAGACGAGAGGCTAATAGAGACGTTAGATCTCTTTAGTGATTTTACGTCCCCGACGTAAAAAGCGGAGGAACCTATAACTACGTGCCCGTCTAGCGAGACCACTGACCAGCGCATAACGTAGGTGCCTTTTTTAATTTTAGAAGCGGGCGCAAACGACACAGTTTTTCTATCGCTAGAAGTTGATACTTTACCAGCTATCGCTTTTGCTCTAGAGTTTATTAGCTGTATGCCTGCCCCTTTTAGAGACACCGGTTCGTTAAAAAACACACTCCCTTTTGAGAATGAGAGAGAGGTTGAGTTTTGAGCGGGAGATACTGACACGACGCTTACGTGGGCGTGTAGCTTACTGCCCGGCATGAGAGTTACTAGAGACACGGCTAGCAGAGATAGTAGCACAAAACGGTTCAATGTTTTTCTAACTTGAGGCATACAGCTCCTTTGTGTCAAGCTCGAGAGAGACTGGTGTGAATGTGTCAAACACACCGTTGATAGTTACTGCCATGCGTTGGTCGGGTGGTGCGTCTATTGTAGCGTGAAAGTGGTCTCCCATCTTTAAAAACGAACCTTCCAATAAGAGGCTGCCCTCTGTGGCGCTCCACGAGAGTGAATCTACAGACTCAATAGGTCTATCATCGAAGAAAACCATGATAGTCATCAATCCGGTTTTTGAGTGCTGCACCTCTATAGACGCTTTAGTACCATCGTCAAAAGATGACTGTAGCCTAGTGCCCTTAGATAATGGTAAAGAGGTGTCAGATACGTTTTTGTGAGAAGGCGACGGTTTGTGAGAAGGGGATGTAGTAGAGAGACAGATAGAGAGTAGAAGAACTAACGACAGTATAATTGATTCGTACTTTACAAACTTGCGAATCCGGTGCTCGTTTAGTGGTGATTTCTTTAGAGATAAGTTGTTTAATAACCCAAGCGAGAGAGCCGCAGAGACGAGTAATACTTTTAGTAAGACCACTACTTCCCACACACCAGCTAGCGACCATACTTTATAAAAGAAAAAAAGATACGCTACAGATGGTAGCAGTAGAGCAACCGACACTGTTGCTGCTGTTGATACTGACTTGTATCTCTTATAACCAAATGAGAGAGCTAGGAGAGATGCGATCCATACGCCTGACGCTAGAATATGTGTGAGATGCGCTATAGAGAGAGCCATAGACCCAAGAGACACGTGATGCCCGTTAAATAACGACCTCGAAACAAACAGAGTTAAGGCCGCCAAAGCAACTATACCGCGTGTCGATTTAAAAGCGGCGAAAAAACACAGCGTGAGAGATAACACCAGTATCGAGAGTAAATTAAACTTCACCTCTCTTAAAGAGAGTGCTTGAGTGCCATATATGTGTAGATAATCAAGAGCGACGGTCACAAACGACAGTAAAGATATTGCCAAAGCGTAAAAGGCGTAACGGCGTAGTGAGGCGATAGATAACCCTGCTGCCAAGAGAAGAGATAGAATCGATGTGTACTTTAACGCTACACTAGAAGGGTTAGAGCCGTTGGTAGAAACTTCAGGGAGGAGTGCGTCGTCTGGAGGTGAGTTTATGGAGGTGCCGACTTGAAATCTTAAGACCCCAGACATGGGGTGTCCGTCTAGTGAGACGACGTGCCAGATTAACACTGCTGCACCCTTTAATTCCCTAATGGGTGTTACTCTCACTTTTTCGTCTGCAGAAGACACACCTACATCAATGCTCCCGGTGTCGTCGGTGAGCTTAAAAATCTTAACTGCGGGCGTGACTGTCTCGTTGAAAACAAGCTCTATAGTGTTCGGTGATTTACTCATCACCTCCTCTGGAAGAGGAGAGGATGATTTAAGTGAAGCGTGAGCAGACACAACCTCTGGTATTGCAAGAGTTGCGGCTACAGACGCCAGAAGTAAAATGATTAAACGTCGCATGGCAACAAGCAACACCCCAGAGACTCTCTGGGGTGTTGCCGTTTTGTTGTCAGTGTCCGGCTTTAGCCGAGTGTGACGATAGAACAGTGGATGCTATCTGCTTTCCAGCTACCGTCACTGTGACGGTAGAACCGGGAGCGAGATGGTACTTCTTGCTCTTGACAGCCACATTTTTCACAATGTCTCCACGAGAGTCTAACTTCCCAACAAACACGGTTCTAGTTTTCGACCCTGAGGTCACCTTAACTGTAACTGGCTTATTACGGAGTGTAGACGGAGCGTCTACGACGACCTCAGCAGAGGACTTTTTAGACATAGACACAGAGACTTCACCAGTCCAGGACGCAGTCGCATCAGAGGATGCGACTTTGACTACAGGAGCAGGCTTATCTAGTGAGTGAGAGTCTTGACCATTGTGTGCAACCTCAATCCAGGCTACTGAGGAAGATCCACAGTACTGGACTGTCGGTAGAGCGTAATCCCCTGCTTTCTTGGGGAATTTCACGGACATGCCAAAATCATCAAACTGATCATCAGGCAGAGAGCCTCCTGACCAGGAGACCTCAAACTGGCCAGCAGCGTTTTTAGACACTGCCGCTTTCCAGCCTGACTTGAACTGGGGCTTTACAGACTGAAAATCTGCAGGGAGCTGGATTTTGATGGTGTCAGTAGCTAGGCCACCTTCGCAGCCGTGAGGGATCCTCATGAACATGTGTCCATATCCATCAGCTTTAGCGGGAGAACCGTAGAGCTGGACTGAGGTGTGTGCTGAGACCTGTGATGAAGTTGCCGCAACCGAGAACACGGTCACGAGAGACAGCATTAGGCTGCCAATTAAAGTTTTAAAGCGCATTGTTATACCTTTCGTTGAGTTAGAGCGCTGAAGAATCACCGACGAGAGTCGGTTTTAGATTGCTGGCAGATCAGAGATGAGAGATAACTGCAAGTAGAGAAACAACGGCATGCACCCTTGCCAGCGCAGGGTGATGGGTTGAACTAAAAAACGTGCAGCTTTGTGCCAGGCGGCGCGCGAGGCTGGAGAGACGTGTTTATTAATAGAGAAGATACACGCCGTGTTGTTAGTTGGCGTAGAGACGCGGCTCTCTGGAATTCTCTGGCGTGATGCCTTTCGTAGAGGTCAGAGATAGCTTTTGTTAAGCGGCGCGCGAGATAAACAGCTAGTATCTGGAAGAGAAGACCAAGGAGTAGTATTCTAGAGGGGGAGAAGACCTCTGACACTGCGTCTGAGAGCGAGTGTCCAGATAGCGCTCGTTCTTGGATCTCAACTGAGAAATAAGCTGCCAGCTGTAAGATCATGTGATGTTTTACAGATAGGCGTTTTTTACTCCCTGAAGTGTAGGATGCTACCAGACCTATAAAGAGCGCTGCTACTGCGAGAGGTAGCGCTGACGAGTACCAAGTATGTCCTGTGTGCTCTAGGATCTCTGACCTTAGAGAAGCTGATGGTATAGCGAGAACGTAAGCTGCCCAGTGTCCAGACGCGAGAAAGGCGAGCGACACTAGCGCGAGTGACCAAGACCTTCTCATGAACTATCACCGTGCGGTGGTGTTTCTTTAAGTCAATCAGCGTTATGAATGTACCACAAAAACACTAAAACACTAAAACTAGCCAAGAGTGTCAAGAGAGAAGCCCAGATCGTCAGCTGAGCGCCTGTTGTCAAGCGGTGACTTACGGCGGCGGCGCCTGTCTGATGTGCGCTCTGTAGAGGACGGCTTTTTAAGCGAGGTTACTATAGGCTGCTTACGAACGAGCGCTGCAGCCTCTCCTTGAGAGGCTGCTTTTTGGAGGCTGCTGTTTTGCTCCAAAACAGCACGAGGCGTTGCAGCGAGAGGTGCCGGTAGGGGGGTTATTTTCGCTGCATCCATGTTTAGTACTGTCGGCGGGGAGATGGTGAAAAACAAGCATCGGGAAACATCTACAAGATGCCCTGGGTCTCTGGACTAGGGTGTGGATTAAACCCTTGTTGCAGTGGATTTAAGGCCTTAATAGGTGACTAAACCCGTATGGTTGGTACATTGGCCAGTGTGGAGACCGAGGGCCCTATAATCACGATGTCGAGAGTGAGCAAGCGCTACGGTGACGTAGAGGCTCTCAGGGATGTTAGCTTTGGTATAAACCGAGGAGAGCTAGCTTTTCTTGTAGGACCGTCAGGGTCTGGTAAGAGCACTATCTTGAAACTTCTCACACGAGAGCTTTTACCTGACGACGGGTCTGTTTATGTAGCTGGGAGAGACATCTCACGCATGAGAATAGGTAAGATACCACAGTTAAGAAGAGTGGCAGCATACGTTCCCCAGGACAACCCACTACTGCCTGGTCGATCTATTGAGGAGAACATTTTATTCGCGCTCTCGGTTCTAGGGTGGCCTAGAGAGAGAGCCGGGAGACGAGTTGAGGAGATACTGGAGCTTGTGGGGTTGACAGACCGGAGAAAAGCGAGATCTGAGGAGCTCTCTGGCGGTGAGAGGCAGCGCGCGGTTATAGCGAGAGCTGTTGCGTCGGCACCAAAGATACTATTAGCTGACGAGCCAACTGGTAACTTAGACCCAGACACAACAGTTGGTGTGATGCGTATCTTGGATGCTATCTCTAGAGCCGGTACTACTGTGTTGGTGTCTACGCACGACAGAAACGTGGTAGATGCGATGAAGAAGAGAGTTATAGCTTTAGAGAACGGTAGAGTATCACGTATCGAGGAGTACGGATCTTACAGAGGTGGTAGTGATGCGTGAGGCTATAACGAGATGGTGGGAGCGTGGGCGTGACAGATACCCAAACAGACGAGAGCAGTTTCGTCAGGTTGTGTGGAGCACATGGGTGTCTCTTAAAAACAACGTTCCTCTCACGGTAGCGTCTATACTCTGTGCGGGGGTTGCTTTGTCCTTAATGGGAACAAGCATGACGGTATCATCAGGCATAGACAACGCCACAGCGCGGTGGCGAGGCGGTGTTGAGACAATAATATTTCTAGAACCAGAAGCTGACGCTAACGTCATATCGTCAGTCGGGAGAGAGTTAGAATCCAATAAACTCGTTGCGTCGGTGAGTTTTGTGTCGCAGTCTGAGGCCTACAGGGAGTTTTCTGAGATGTTTGCAGACAGCCCTGAGTTGGTGAGATCTATAGGTGCAGACGCTCTACCTTCCTCATGGAGAGTTGTGCCAGTTAGTGACGCTACTTCTGAAGAGATAGAATCAATAGGCGAGAGATGGCAAGAAGCTCCGGGTATCTACCAAGTAGTGTATGCTAAAGACGCAGTGAGGGCGGTGTTGCGTATCTCTAGCACTGTCTCTTGGTCTCTGTCTTTGCTTGCCACTGTCTTGGGCGTGGCAGCCTGGCTGTTGTTGCTTGCTGGAGCTAGAGCTGCGGCTTTTGCGCGAAGAGAGGAGCTGACGATTATGCGCATGGTGGGCGCAGGGCGCATGATGGTTAGACTTCCTTTTGTACTAGAGGGAGCGATAGCGGGAGCTTTAGGTGCTCTGGGTGGATCTTTTGCGGTCTTTAAAACATCAAAAGCTATCCAGGAGAGACTTGCCGGTGACGGAGATGTTGCTATATTACAATCTTTCGTGATTCCAGGAGAGAGAATCAAGAGCGTTGTTTATTTAATGATGCTCTTGGGAGTGCTTCTTGGAGCGAGCGCGTCGTTCTGGGCGGTCGGTAGATACGTCAGAGCGAGCGAGGGATTGCCGACGAGCATGGTGTCTAGAACTATAAAGAGAATCGACATGGTGTCTAAGAGAGCACGTCTTGCCAAAGCGAGACGTGACGTCAGCTCAGCTTTTGACGCCGCACCTCTGCAGAGTACGGGACTCGAGAGAGAACAACAGACACAGCACGATGATCTGTCCCTGGAACACGGTGAAGACGGAGAGAGTGCGAGTTTACACCGCGGCGCGTGAGAACGTGATCTAACCTCAAGAGAGACACTAAACCTTTAGGTCCCCACGAAGGCAAGAGACGTGAAGATAGAGAACCTGATGGGAGAAAACCTGTTGTGCGGCACATCTTTTGAAACTTACTGTTGCACCATGAAGCATTAAAATCTCCTGCTATAAAATCAGGCTCGCAGCGAGGAAGCGACACTGTGAGCGAATCTAGCTGACGAGCCCAGAAACGCTTACGTGAAGGGACGTTAGGGGCGGTGAGATGCACAGGAGCAGCTAGCCACCTAGAGGAGGGAGTGTGGATGCGATACATAGGGAATCTTCTAGAACCGGCAGGGATGAAACCTTCTTGAGACACAGAGTGAGGGGTCCATACTGCTACGTTTAACACACCACACTCTGTGTCTGAGTCGTATGATAGAGTCTCGCCAGGTGGGAGGAGTTTTACGATCTCTTGAGGTGCCTCTACAAGAAACAGAACATCGGGCTTTAAAGAGATAAGCTTAGATATTGCTCGTTCTGGTTTTTTGTTACCAAGAAGCAAGTTTGCTGAAACCACACGCAAAGTAGCTGCGTCTCTAGCGTCTATATCTCTAGTTTGACGAGGCTGTCTGTGTAGAAACAAGACTGTTACTAGCGGCAGAGGTGCCAGGATAGGTAAAAAAGGTGCCAGAACAGCGCTTGTTGCGAGAGCGACCACTAGAGGCCCGGCGTATGCTGCTGTTAATAGGCATGGTTTCTCGCGCACGCCTAAATAATGCTGAAGAGCGCCCTTATGTCACCCATTGTGTCCCTGGGTGCTATCTTGCTTGGATTAGGGTCTAAATACTCCTGTAGTGTATGCCTTAATATCTATACTTAACGTAGTATCTACATCTAAGATAATATCTACGCTTGAGGAGCGTCTTTTGTCAGGGTCTCAGGAGGTAGGGATGCTAAGAGCTCGGCTGTTTTAGGAGCGACACTCTCTATAACCCATTTAGCGGCCTCATCGAAAGAGACTCCCTTGACGTCTGCCGTTAAACGAACAGGGTCTACCCACTCGGCGTCACAGCGGAAGCAGCGTGCTCTAGCGTCCTCTACACGCATGGACGGCACGGCGTCACCGTGAGTGTGTCGAGAAGGTCTGGGGCAGTGCCACACGCCTCCGCCTGGGGTTGTTGAACCTAACGCTAGCATAACTGCAGACTGAGGAACTAGAGAAGCTTGCGTGAGTCTATCTTGGTACGAAGACAGCACAGAGCGTGGTGCGATAGATGAGCGGTCGTCTGTACGGTGACTGCGACGCATCTCTGCGGTTTGCTTGCGGACCTCGTCTAGATCTAACTCTTTATCATCAGATAGTGCTAAAATTGGGTAGCGTTCCTGGTCACCGCGCTGGCGTAGAGCACAGAGAGCTATAAACTGAGACACTGCCAACGCGTGACTGTTGAAAGGAACAAAACGCACTCGTCGAGCGTGATGAAGGATGACTGCGTCTGAGGCGGTGATGTTTCCGGCAACAGACACCACGCCCTCTACTGTGCTACCGAACACAACCAGCTCAGGAGTTGAATCAGGCTTTATGGAGAGATCTACTTTAGGTAGAGAACCCTCTGCGGCTGAGACTTCTATGAGGGTGTCTTTATCTAAGAGAACGTCGAGGCGGCGGTTTGCAAAACCACACACGGTGGCGTATATCTCAAGGATGGCACCTACGTCAAGAGAGCTAGGGAGACACAACACTGCGCGTGAGCGAAGGTCGGCTGGGGAGAGGCCAGAATCTCTGAGGGTTGCCACGATCGGTGACTCTTGCGGATCGCTTACTGGCTGACGCGGAGTTAAATCTACTTTACGGGCGCAACTGACTTCCGGTAGCGCGCCTACGTAGATGGCGAGAGCGTAAGGTTTGGTGGTGTTAGATTGGTTCTCCATGGTTTTAAACTCCTTTAAGCACGTGCTGTTTAAAGCATCGGCCCATTGAGTTAAAAGCTTATTAACCGCCCTTTACAGAGATGCGGTTACAGGAGGTCAAGAACGCTTAATAGCGACAGTTACGCCCTTGTCTGAGGCACGGGACTTTATCTCTTCGCGGTGCTCTAAGAGCCTAGTACGAATAGGGTCTGAGGGGGGAGAGAGTGAGAGTCTATCCCCAGAGAGAGATGGGTTTGATGACTGAAGAGCAGCAAAAGCCTTAACAGAGAGCGTCTTTTTCAGCTGAGATAGCAGAGACACTAGCTCTGGGGTCGCGGGCTGCCGTTTTGTAGAGGGCTTAGCTGGTTCTTTAACTGGTTCTTTAACTGGTTCTTTAACTGGTTCTTTAACTGGTTCTTTAACTGGTTCTTTAGTTGTAGCTTTAGATTCGAGAGGTGCTGCTTTTGAGAGTTGTGCTACCTCTTTTTGAAGCTTCTCGATGACATCCTCAACTCGTCTGTCTTGCGGAACTAGATTAGGTGTAGCAAGGCGTGCTATTAAGACGTCAGTGTGGGCGGGCGTCACAGGAGCTGACACGGCTGATTCATAGAAACGGGTGTTTATTGATGATGGATCTTGAAACAGACGGTCACGAAGAGCTTGACTTAGAGCGTGTCTTATCATCGCTTCAGAGACGCCGGAACGGATAGAATCAAGAACAGAGAGCGCCTGTGCGCGGTCGGCCGAGTCGATAGCGCTAAGGAGATCCTTTATCTTGCCAGACGGTGGGAGCCCTAGGATAGAAGCCACCTCTGAGATGTCAGGTGCTATACCCCAGCTGAGCATGGACGATATCTTCTCAAGGGACATCAGAAGGCCACGTACGCCGAGAGCATCGTCGGTGTTTTTAACAAGAAACATCGCAACGTCGATAGATAGCGTGAGAGAGACGCCCTCTGCTACACGCACTAAATGTTCAGCTAGTTCTCGATCAGTTGGTCGAGAGAGTGAGAACTCGACACATCTGGAGCGGTTAGTGCGGAGCATCTTTTCAGGGTCGGTGGTTGCGAGCATGAATATGACGTGCGGAGGTGGTTCTTCGAGAAGCTTCAAGAAGGCTTGGCCGCCATCTCGAGAGAGTCCGTGAGCTTCGTCGATGATATAGACTCTGTGTTGCGACCTTACTGGAGCAACTTGCGCTCTGGCTGCAAGCTCTCTAATCTGGTCTTTTTGTCCGTTGGAGGCTGCGTCGAACTCAATTACGTCTGGGTGGGTTCTTGAAGGGTCAGAGATATCTAGACACGACTCGCAAACTCTACAGGCATCACCGTCTTTAGGGTCGAGACACAAGAGAGCTGCAGCTACGCAGCGAGCGAGAGTTGTTTTACCTAGACCAGACCCGCCAGAAAACAAGATCTGCTGAGGGAGAGAGTTTCTCTTTAAAGAAGCGAGCAGTACGCTAGTGGCGTGCTTTTGGCCGACAACTTGCGATAGCGATGCAGGTCGGAACTTGGTGGCCAGAGAAACACTCATAACTACAGAGTGCCTGGAGGTGCCCCACGGGCACGCAGAAGTTACTCGCGACCAAAAACAGCAGTTAGCGAGACGGCAAAAGGTGCTAAAGCGGTAGCTACTAGTGCGTAACGCCAGAACTCGGTTGAGCCAAAACCAGCTACCTGGACAAGCGTCTGAGTGCCTGCGGCCAGAGCTGGTGAGGAGCCCGACCAAATGAGAAGCACGTGATCAAACGCCAAAACAGTGGCGAGAGACCACAGCACGATACGCGCGATAAAGACAGCAGGGAGAAACAAGAGAGCAGTGACAGCGCCAGTTAAGAGAAGTACGATGAAGGCCTGTGTGAATGGCAGGAAAAAGAAGCTAGCGAGAGCGAGAACTATCAAGAGACCAGAGAAAAACTGTCTAACAGCACCAGCTGCGTTAGCAGCAGACACGAGTATCAAAGCGATGATGCCTGGGGCGGCAACCGCAACGACTGTCGAGAGCACGGCAACGAGCTTTGGGTTAGAGTTTGCGTACGGAAGCTTTGATATAAAGGACACAGACATAGTAGAAGCTGCTTCTACTATGCGAGAAGCGAAGTAAGAGACGTCAGACTGCCACAGCGATAGCGGACCGTAGTAGAGAGCGAAACCAAGGGCTATACCTAAAACGGCTGCGAACATATCTGACACAGTGAGGGCAGGACGTGGTTGGTAAAGAGAGACCCAGGGGCGTGAAAACGGGGAGGAGAGTCGGACGGTTCTTAGAGTGAGTGATAGAGCAATCCAAGACGTCCTTACTGGGACTTGGGGTGCTGTGTCATGTGCTTTAAGAGAGGACTGGGAGGGGTTTGACCTCTTGCTTAACGAGTGCGTCTGGAGCGACGAGAGATCCGCAAACTGGTCGATGGCCGCTGTTGGCGGGACGGCAGCTTTGCTGAAAACACTGAGAATGGAGAGAGAGGACCTGCTAGGCATAGCAGAGAAGTACTTCTCGAGGGCTGTCTTTCTCGCCGTGTCAGGTGAGAGCGAGTCTGTTGTTGATACTTTAATGGAGGACATAGAGCTCTACGGCACAGGAGTGGTTGTCGGGCAGGCTGTCGGTCAGCTCGGCATGGCAGTTGAGCTTCTAGCTGAGTCTTTTAAGCTTGACAGAGAGCCTTTTTTAAGACGCCTCTGCCTCTCTGTGGCTTTCATAACAGAGGCTGGGCCGACACTCTAGAGGCCGAGAGGCGCCCTAAAACAAGCAACCGCTACAAGCAGATACCTAGAGCCGGAGGACAAAATGGCAGGCAGTAAGAACGTAAAAGTCTCGAAAGAAGCGTTTTACGTAAGAGTAGAATCAAGTGATGGAACGGTCGCGTTTTACAACGCCACAGACCACGTAGGCAAGAATATGCCTTTCTCAAAGCCGAAAGCAACCTGCGCCATGCGCGTAGCTAACGAAGCTGTGAGCTTCTCACTTTTGCATCTAACAAACAAAAACTCAGCGCTGGTTGCAGCAAAACCAGTCACTATTCCAAGAGGTCCGCTCTCACGTTTAGAGAGAAGAGCAGCAGGACACGGACCTATCTCTACAGATGAAGTGATCATTGAGATCTCATCTAAAGCGCCCGGCGAGAAGGGCGAGGATGAGCTGTTGGATATTTTTGCAGAACCAAGCGGGCTTGGGGATGTCTTTGCAGAGGGTGACAACTCAAAGAAGAAGCGTCCAATGAAGCCTGCCTTGATAGAGACTTTTAAGTGCAAACTTTCGCGTGACGAGAACTCTGTAGCACGCCTTGAAGCTGCAGATGAGGAGCACATCTTTGAGCTACCAAAAGGCGCCCTACACGTGTCTTTGTATCTCCAGAGCCCTGTTGCTGCCGTGAATAGACCTTTGGCTATCGGCTTTATCGGCCACGTTGGTAAGCCCGGGACAGCCGAGACAGTCACACGAGTCGCTGCTATGGTTTTAAACAGTATCTCACATCTACCAGATTTTAGAATACTTGGCCAGATTGAACACTGCGTTGTTCCTGCAAACCCAGCACGCGGCGGTGGAGTGAAGAAGCCAGCTAACAAAGGCGCACAAGACCGTGTTGTTTTCAAAGTCAATACTTTCTTGTTTGATGAACAGCTCACACCAGTCGGTCAAGGTGCTGTAGCGTGCGAGATCGACTTAGAGAACGCCAACCCGACAAGTGGTAAGTTGCTTGTGAATTACCAGTGCGAAGAGAAGCTGGCTCCGGTCTTTGAGAGATACCGTGCAGAGCTAGACAGAGCTATTGCTGGGTACATGAGAACGGCTCTAGGTGAAGACACCATCGCCTCTATCACCTACGACGTTGTCCTAGGGTCAGTTACAGCTGGAACAGTATCTTTGATTAAAGATGCGGTTAAGAACATCCCAGCTTGGGATCTCTCCCCGACACAGAGCCGCGAACACGCAGGCTGATTCTACAAAACCGAGAGTATAGCCACTCTCAGTTTGTTATTTAGCGGTATAAATGAAGGAGGTGCTCCTTATGTATCTAAACCCGTTACCAACTCGGATGAAGATAAACACAAGGAGCACCTCAGACTAGCGCCAGACACCCTCTTAAAATCAAAGTTTTATATGCGAAAATCCTGGGCACCACCCCTAGACAAACGCAGAGCCCAAATTGGTCTCAACTGATTCTGAGGGGGTTTCCGTCGCTTCCACGAAGGGTTACTAGGTTAGTTACTCATTAAACTGTGAGCGCGGCAGGGTTAAAGCAAACCTACTAAACCCCTGTAGATAAAGGGTTGTAGGTAAAGGGTTTCAGGGTTTGGGTTTAGATACCCCCGGAAACAGAGGTGTCTTTGACGAGGGCCACCGACAGTAGTTAGCGTGAGAAACAAAGCCACACTACTTCTAGCAGGACCAATCGCGACGGGTGCTATCGTTACAGCCCTGTTTTTGTCGGGTACCTTAAACCCAACCCTTCTACCAGCCGCTATGGCAGCAGCTGCCTTGCTTTGGAGCCCGCTACCTGTTTCTTTGGCTGCTGTTATTTGTAACAACGAGCGCGCCGAGGCGGGTGCTGGGCTTGGAGTGTTTAAAAAGACCGTTCTTCTTTACCCTCGCATGTGGAGAAACGATAGAGCAGTGACGGAGTCGCACCTCTTGGGGTTTGGGATGCTGATGGTTTGCTTTACTGTCTCTGTCTTGATTTAAGCCCTTTAACTAGACGACGTACTTAGAGCTAGTGTGTAGCTCTAGTATTCTTTAAACATCACGGTTCTTTAAACATTAGAGAGAGCCGCGAGAGTGAAACACATGATTGAGCTTCACCCTAACTTGGCCAGAATTGCAGTGTCTTACCAAGACCTCGCTAAAAACTACGCCAACGGCGTGATTGACGCCTCAACAGCGACGGTTTTAGCTAGAGAGTTAGTGGCGAGAGATGACTCAGGTGTTATGTGGACGATAAACCCACGCGACGGTGGTTGGCTGAGATGCCTACACAACGGTACATGGGTTCCTGGAGATCCTCCGAGAGACGGTTTTGCTAACTTAACCCCGTGGCAGATGTACGGTACAAGCGGGCCAGACCACCGACTGTCTTACGCGGCCAAGAGCGACAGCAACAACAGCACTTGGCAGATAGCACGTAACAGAGAACGAGTAGAACACACAGAGAGACCGAGATGGGTTTACCCAGTTTTACTTGTGGTGGCTGCCGTTACTCTGGCTTTTGCGGCGCTAGCTAGTGCCGACGATGGATCTAAAGCGACGAGCATCACTATACCTGAAGCTATTGCTGCAGGTTAGAGGGCGTGGAATAGCGCCGTTTAAAGTCACAGTTTACGTGTGTCAGTAGACTTAAGAGAACTCCTTGGACGTTTTGGTGGAAAAACAGACGCAGGCATAACAGTAGAGCCTGCAGATAGAAGCGAGACTGTTTCTGGGGTCGAGATAGCAGACGAGGACCCTGTAGAGATAAACTGCGAACCTCTAGATGTCTCAGCGTGGGTAGACGGGATACAAAACAGCGTTTGTCTAACTTGGGAACAGAGCCTGCCGATATGTGCCCACTGGGCAGGAGCAGGGGGTAGCGACGGAGCTAACTTAGTCGGTGTGAAGGAGCGTCTTTACATCATCTCTGGAGAGAAGATAAAACAAGCAGTGGAGAGACGCTGTCAGGGTATAGAGATCGAGGCGGAGTACGTACCTGGTGATGAACCGTACCAGATCATGAGAAACATAGCGCAACACCTAGCAGAGACACGCGACGAATGCGAGAGAGAACTGGTTAAACAGTTGTTGAGCACAACTGACGGCTACGTAGTGTGTGACGGATCTATAGCTAGCAGACCTCTAGATAAAAGGGTTGTAGGTGTTGTTAAAACAACAAACACTCGATATTTTACAGACGAAGCACAGCTTTGGTCACTTCCACAGGGTTGGCGCAGCTCTAGATTCAAGATTCCAGCTGCCAAAAACAGAGGTCGAGAGGTGCATAGTTGCTACGTACGACTACAAGACGCCACAAAACGAGGATGGGATTTTGGTCTAGTGCGCGTAGAGAGCTTTGAGAGAGACCTACTAGAACCGCTTGCGAGTCTAATCTTGAAAGTAGCTCAAGACGGCTCACGTAGAGACGAGAGGTGGGATAGACACGTGCTCCCTATTAGAAACACCGAGGAGCTTCTGCGTTCGCGGAGACCAGCGTTGTTTTAGTAATAACTAACTTTAAACAGTGACACATATATAACAATGATAGATAAAAACAACGACAGATAAAAAACAGCGGCAGATGAAAATAGTGACAAAACCGGCGGCGGGCAACGGCGCTACAGAAACGGACAGTTAACAACATGACAATGCTAGAAGATCAGCAGCAGCGCGTCAGAGAAGCAGGAGCTAAAGTGGGTCTGCCTCAAGGAGCTGTAGAAACCCTGTGTGCTGTGAGACGTAAATTGGAAGTATCAGTACCGTTTAGACTAGATAACGGTGAGACTAGAGTTGTGCAGGGGTGGAGAGTCCAACATAACCTCTCTCTAGGGCCGGCAAAAGGTGGTGTGAGATATCATCAGGACGTCACAGGCGATGAAGTGTCAGCGCTTGCTATGGCTATGACTTGGAAGTGTGCGCTTTTAGGACTCCCGTACGGTGGAGCTAAAGGTGGTATCAGGGTAGATCCTAGAGAGCTATCTAGGAGCGAGAACGAGAGAATGACGAGACGTTATACTAGCGAGATAGCGCCGTGGATAGGTATCGACAGAGACATCCCAGCTCCTGACGTCGGGACAGACGAGCAAACCATGGCTTGGATGATGGACACATACGCAGTTTGGGCTGGACACACTGTACACGGCGTTGTGACGGGGAAGCCTCTGGCCTTGGGTGGCAGCCTTGGAAGGGCTGCCAGTACAGGAGAGGGCTTGGCTAGAGTGTGTCTGCATGCCCTGCGTCAAGAGGGTATAAACCCAGACGGCGCAAGAGTTGCCCTTCAGGGATACGGGAAAGTCGGGAGATGGGCTGCTTACGGACTAGAGAGAGAGGGAGTGAAGATAGTGGCTCTCTCTGACGTGTCAGGCTCTGTTGTACGTAGAGACGGTGTTTTGCTACAAGAGATAGACGAACATTTATCTAGAGGCGGGATGTTATCTGAACTAGAGGGTGAGAGCACGCCGTTTTGGGAAGTAGAAGCAGACGCTTTTGTGCCTGCAGCGCTAGAAGGAGCTATAGACGCTGAGGTTGCCAGAAACCTCCAGACAAGATTAGTGGTAGAGGGAGCAAACGGCCCGACCACAAATGAAGCAGACGACATACTATCTAAACGCGGTGTTAAAGTGATACCAGACATCTTGGCAAACGGCGGTGGTGTTGTTGTGTCTTACCTTGAGTGGGTCCAAGACACACAACATCTAATGTGGACGGAAGAGAAAGTTATGACCCAACTACATGACGTCATGGATAGAGCGTGGAGAGAAGTAGACGCCTGGCGCCAAGAGAGAGGCGTTACGTTCAGGGAGGCTGCCATGCAGATGTCTATAAGTAGAGTAGGACAAGCACACATGCTAAGAGGGCTCTATCCTTAAAATTGTTCTCGTGTCTTAATCAAACACTGGCACACCGCTAAAGCGCGTGTTTGATTTACTTGTCAGAGAACCTTAATAGCTACTGCAGCTGAGAGAGGTGACACTCCAGAGGACGTGAAAGCACGCAGTTGATAAGTGGAGAGACCCCCTGGTAGCTTATCTACAACGAGGCTTGACGAAGGGGCTAGAGACCTTATAGGAACGCCGTTTCTATACACCATGAAGCTATCTACTCCTGCTATGGAGTTTACGTTAAAAGTTAACGTCTTGCCTCCGTTTGCAGTGACAGAGGAGAACGTCGGGGCTGCTGGTAAAGTTATTGTCAAAGTAGTAGACACTGTGTCTGAGACTTTACTCAACTTGGCGTAGCGCGCTTGTACTTTATACTCAAAAGTCCCGCCAATCGTGGCGGCGTTACCGAAAATGATCTCTTTGTTCTTTGCGAAATAGCGGGCAGGTTTCGAGTCTACTGCTACTAGAAAGCCGTCATGTGTTGGTGTTGTGTTTGGATCCATAGTGACAGTGAGCACCACGTTGGCGCCAGATATAGCGGCCGACACACTAATAGGTGCCGGAGGCGGTGGGAGAGGTGCGACAGTCACAGCAGACGACGCTGAAGAGTAAGACCCGATACCAGCTGTGTTTTTTCCTGCAACTTTAAAGATGTAAGTGAAACCAGGAGCCAAGTTAGAGACAGAAGCGGATGTCGCTGCAGAGACTCCGTCTTGATAGATGCGCCAGTTTGTGCCGCCGTTAGATGAGGACTGTATGATGTAGTCAGAGACCGCAGAGCCGTTTTCTGAGCTGGGTTTAGACCATGAGAGAGAGGCGGTGGTTCCAGCGAGAGTAGCAGTGAGGCCCGTGGGCGCTGATGGTGGCCTTACAGGTATCGTAGTTGTTGTGGTTGTCGTGGTTGTCGTAGTTGTGACCGGAGGGTATACAATTGGGGTAGTGGATGCTGACCAGGCGCCGAGGCCTACACCGTTTTTACCGGCGACCCTGAATAGATAAGTGTAACCAGAAGCTAAGTTAGAGAGAGTAGCTGACGTGGCGACTGAGGTCCCGTCAGAGAACACTCTCCAAGTCACGCCATTATTTACAGAGTACTGAATTAGGTAGTCCATAACTGGTGCGGTCTCTGGAGCGACTGACGCTGTCCAAGAGAGGGAGAACACACCAGAAGATAGAGATGCCTGAACACCAGTGGGTGGTTGAGGTGTGGTTAAAACAGTCGTCGTTGTAGTGGTGGTGGTAGTTGTGAGCTGTCCTAACTTAGTTAAAGCTAGGTCAGCTCTCACTAAACCATGGCCGTAGGCAGAGTCCCAACCAGTTCCGCCGAGGTCTTGAACTGCGTACTCTATAGCTTGGCGGACGTGAGCTAGAGTTGCTGAAGGGTAGGCAGCTCTTAAAAGAGCGGCTAGACCTGCTACGTGAGGCGCTGCCATAGACGTACCAGACATGTAGCCGTAGCTTCCATCTTTGGTGGTTGATATAATGTTGCCGCCCGGTGCGGCTACGTCTACGTAAGATCCGCGAGAAGAGAAAGAAGATATACCGAGATTAGAATCTACTGACGCTACAGCGAGAGACTCTGGGTAAGCTGCGGGATAGTTTATTATACCGCTAGTTCCGTCGTTGCCCGCTGAGGCGACAACCAAGATGCCTTTAGAGTTTGCGTACTGAATCGCAGCCTGCATAGCGGGTGTACCTGAAGCACCGCCGAGAGACATGTTAATTATCTTAGCTCCGTGATCTGACGCCCACGTTATACCATCAGTGACGCTAGACCATGTCCCAGATCCGTTGGTGCCTAGAACACGTATAGGCAGTATCTTGGCTGACGGAGCTACACCGTAGACACCTTTAC
>Ga0102921_1000067_pt1 | contig 33635 bp, 28 predicted proteins | sample Colrivmeta156802_FD_78205 | JGI IMG/M metagenome (GOLD analysis project Ga0102921, IMG submission 78205) | Estuarine microbial communities from the Columbia River estuary - metaG 1568-02 | ecosystem: Environmental > Aquatic > Marine > Intertidal zone > Estuary | place: USA: Columbia River...
ACTCATTTGCCATTCCAGTAAACTTGGCAAAAAAGATCGTAAATGACCTGATCAAATTTGGAGATGTAAAGCGCCCCTATTTGGGTGTGGCTGCCGATCAGACTAAGATCAATTCGACCGATGGCGCCTATGTGGGGGGTGTAGCCAAAGATGGAGCGGCTGCCTCAGCGGGATTGAAACGCGGTGACATCATCACCAAGGTAAATGGCGTAACAGTCGGCTCCTGGAGTGAGTTGCAGGGAACCATTGCATCCTTAAACTCCGGTGAACAAATCACGATCACTTACAAACGGGATGGACTTGAAAAAACAACCACCGCCAAACTGAAAGCCGAGACCGGTACCTACGACAATCTCACCGCGACCAATCTTGGCAACCTGTTTGGCGCTGAGTTGGTTAACATCGACTCCAAGATGGCCGACCGAAATGAAGTGAATGGGGGCATCATGGTGAAAAAGATCACCGCCGGCGGTCCGTTCAGTCAAACCCGTATGCAGGAAGGTTTTGTGATCACTCGCTTGAATGGTCAGGAGATTAAGACCATGGAAGAACTGGGAAAGGCCCTCTCAGCTGCCCGAACCGGAAATTTCAGCTTGGAAGGTTTTTACGATGGATACAATGGCATCTATCGATACCCCGTAACGTTACCTGAAGTTGAAGATTGATTCAGCACAAACAATACCATTCAACGCCCCGAATTCGGGGCGTTTTTTATTCAGCGGTGTATATCAGATGATCCCAGGCCTGCATTTCAAATGCCCGTTCCTGGCTGAAATCATTCAATGCCCCTGAGGCCACGTTCTTGAACTTACCGCTCAGACGCGGATCGTTGATCTCAAAATGCAGATCGGATCGGCCGGAGAAGTTTAACACAACCAACAACTCGGAAGTGCCTTGTTTGCGCAAATAGGCCAATACAGAAGCGGGAGCAGTGGTCTGCAGGCGCTCGATCAAAACAGATTTATCAGCACGAAGTGCCGGATGTGTTTTCTTTAATTGCATCAACGCTCGGTAAAAGCCGGTGAACATCTCGGCATCGGGTCCTGCTTGGATGGTATCCTTATCAAAAAAATCGATGCGTTTTCGGTTGCCGATTTCCTGTCCGGAATAGAGCAGCGGCACACCGGGCCATGTAGCACTGAATACGGCCAGGGTTTTTGCCATCGACCCGTATTTTTCAAATTCAGTCCCATTCCAACTGTTCTCGTCGTGGTTGGTAGTAAACCAAGCGCGCAGGCGGTCGTTGGAAATCGACTGATACCGATCGAGTATGTGCAACAACGAATCCAGTGGGCCTGCTTGCTGATAAAAGTCCTTAGCCCCATGCATCCAAGTCCATGTGTAACTCGCATCAAAGACCTCGGCATACTCGGGCTTATCCAGTTCATCGTATTCGCCGAACCAGAACAAGGGTTTAACGGCATCCAGCTTTTCGCGTGCCTCTCGCCAAAAAGGCAATTCGACCCAAAAAGCCAAGTCACAGCGAAATCCATCGATGTCACATTCGTCAACCCAAAATTGCATGGCATCGATCATCGCTTTTCGAAGAGCCGGGTTTCCAAAATTGAGCTCGATGATGTCATCCATGCCGGAGGCGATCTTGAAATCTCCGGTGGTAGAATCCCGTAAATAGTAGTCGGGGTGCTCGCGGGTCCATCGATGGTCCCAACCCGTATGATTTGCCACCCAATCAATGATCACCTTCATGCCCAAGTCGTGGGCTTTTTTCACCAGTTCCTGAAAATCGGCCAAAGTACCGAACTCGGCATTGATCGACGTATAATCGGAACAGGCGTAATAACTACCCAGACTCCCCTTTCGTTGTTTTTCTGCAATGGGAGTAATCGGCATGAACCACAAGGTTCCAACACCCAAGTCACGAAGTCGGGGCAATTCGGCCATAAAAGCACGAAAGGTTCCAGCCGGCGTGTATTGGCGAACATTTACCTCGTAAATAGAGGTTTGTCGTGCCCAATCAAGTGTTTCAAATCGAATCGGCATATCGTAGTTTTTTGGGGGGGCTTGCCGGGAATCGAATCCGCAAGCAGTGAGCCCGATGCACAAGTAAAAGATCCCGATCAGCCAGCGCATAAAAAGGGTTTGCTGCAATGTAATGAAATGCCCCGATGCATCCACGTATCTTTGCCCCATGCGCAGCTTTGAAGTTCCCGGTTTTTATCGGAGTCCGCTGATCTCCGCCATCAAACAAAAGCGGAAAGCGGCCGACAAACTGAAGAAGGATTTTCAACCCACTCTGCTTGACCTGGGTTCATTGCAAATCCTATTGGCTCGGCATTTTGGATTTTGTTACGGGGTAGAAAATGCGATCGAGATCGCCTTTCGCACGTTGGACGAAAACCCGGACAAACGAATTTTCTTGTTGAGTGAAATGATCCACAATCCACAGGTCAATGCTGACCTGACCAGCCGCGGGATCCGTTTTTTACAAGATACCAAAGGCAATCAGTTGATTCCCTTTGAATCGCTGAATGCGGAGGACATTGTTTTGATTCCTGCCTTTGGAACCACCTTGGAAATCGAATCGATTCTAAAAAAGATCGGTATCCGGCTGGAGTCGTATAACACCACCTGTCCCTTTGTGGAGAAGGTCTGGAACCGAAGCGAATCCATTGCCCAAAAGGCCTATACGATTGTGATTCATGGGAAACCGACCCATGAAGAAACCCGTGCCACCTTTTCCCATGCGGCTGCCCAAGGTCCGGCCGTAGTGGTGAAAGACATGCAACAGGCCGCGCGGCTAGCCCGCTACATTTGTCTGGAGGCTGGTCAAGAAGAATTTGAAACAGAATTTTCAGGTCAATACTCGAGCGGATTTCGCATTGACCAACACTTTCGTCGGATTGGCGTTGTGAATCAGACCACCATGCTTGCTGCAGAAACACAAGCCATCGCCGATTTTCTAAAAGAACAGGTACGTAGTATTTATCCGGAACCGGATGCCGTAGCGGATACGCGCGACACGCTCTGTTATGCCACCAGCGACAATCAATCAGCCGTAATGGGTATGTTGGACACAGAAGCCGACATGGCAATTGTCGTAGGCGGGTATAACTCCTCCAACACCTCGCACCTTTTTGAGCTTTGCGCAGAAAAATTACCCACGTTTTACGTGGATGGCCCCGATCGCATTGAGAACGCAACAACAATTCATCATTATGATTTTCATGCCGGTCAGGATACGACCACGCATGACTTTCTGCCGAAAAAAGACATCATTCGTGTATTGGTAACCAGCGGTGCTTCGTGCCCCGATGCCACGGTAGAGCGCATATTGGAAAAACTCGCTGGCTTCTACGAACGGTCACTCCCCTACTCCGATTGGCAGTAAAATCCAATTACTTGTACAGCAGGTCGTAATATTCGTGGGCCATCCGATTGCTTTCGAATTGATAACGTACATCGCGCATACCATTTTTAACGATCTCGCGCCAAACACCATAGTTCTCATAGTACAGCGGCAATACTTGATTTTCGAGGATCTCATAGATCTTTTCCAAATCGTAATCGTCCTGCTCCTGAACGTGCATGTTCTCGTAATCGGCCTTCGGCACAACAAATCCATTGTTCCCATGATTGATGAACTCCGGGATCCATCCGTCGTCGGTAGATAGATTCACTGCGCCATTCATACTGGCGGTCATGCCACTGGTACCGGAGGCCTCGCGGGGAACACGGGGATTGTTCAACCAACAATCGGCGGCTTGCTTAAGCCGCTTGGACAAAGCCAATTCGTATCCGATCATGACAGCCATATTCTTATGCTGACGACCGATGTGCACCAACTCATTGAATTCGCTGATCGCGGGATGGTCAACCGGATAGGGCTTACCAGCCCAAATAATCTGCACCGGGTATTTAGAATTATTGAGGAGTTTTTCAAATCGTTTTTCATCCCGTGTCAGCAGCGCGGCGCGCTTGTAACCGGCAAATCGACGCGCCCAAACGATGGTGAATACCTCGGGGTTGAAGAGTTTACCCGTCTGATCGGCGACGATCTCGAAGGCCCGTTTTTTCAGGTACTTCTTTCGATCATCGATGCCAAAGTTGTCACCGGCCTCCATGAACCGATACAGTTGCTTATCGGCCCAATAACGCCAATTCTGCGCATTGGTGATGGAGAGGATTGGACATATGTTTTCGTATTTGCTCCACATGGCACGTGAGACTTCACCGTGCAAACGGGATACACCATTGGCCAGTCGGGCAAATCGCAATGCAGCCAAGGAGTGATTAAATTGATCGCTGTCGTTTTGATAAAGTTTCTTAACCTCGTCAATGGTAAGCCCGCAGAAGTAGCTCATCTTGTGACAGAGGTAAATGTCGTGTTTTTCGTTGCCAGCTTCTTCGGGGGTATGTGTCGTGAACACCAATCGCTTGGTCACCTCCGGGAGCTGTCGATTGAATTTCTGGTAGAGATAGAATGCGGCCGACAATCCGTGCGCCTCGTTCAGGTGATAGCGGTCCGGATTGAAATTCAACAAATCGACCAACTTGGCCCCGCCTACGCCCAAGAGAATGAATTGGGCTACTTTGGTAGCCACATTGGCGTCGTACAATCGATGTGTGATGGTTTGTGAGACGTAATCATTTTCCGGCAAGTCGGTCGTCAATAAAAACAAAGGCGCCGACTTAAAAGTTTCCGGATTTAAATAAAACGCTTTGACCCAAACCGGATGCTCGTGGATGGTGATCTGGAATTTGATCCCCGTGTCTTCCAAAAAAGAATACTGCTTTTCATTCCAAGCAACATTCAATGTCTGGTCTTGGTTGCGCTCCTGATCGTAGTACCCGTATTTCCATAAAAGCCCAATGCCAATGAGGTTCTGCTTCAACTCATAGGCACTGCGCAAATGCGAGCCGGCCAGGAACCCCAAGCCACCGCTGTAGATCTTCAACGGCTGGTGAACGGCAAATTCCATGGAGAAGTAGGCTACGCGTTGCCCATAACGGGAATCAATTTCGTACGGAACTGCATAATCGTGAAAGGGCATAATGTGTTATTTTTACACGAAGTCGCAAGATAGGAGGAATCTGGCAAAGTTACGGAAGAGTACTGCCGCAATGCTGTGAACAATCTCTGGATACCCCCCCTATCATCAGAATGTATCGGGTCGCTAACGCGCATACTGAAAGGAAGCATTAATTTTGTAACACCCTCCTGGCATGCAAACCATAATAGAATTCTGCACCCGCATCGGCCCGCTTTGGTCCGCGCTATTGGCCACCACCTTCACCTGGTTGGTCACGGCCTTGGGGGCTTCCATGGTTTTTTTCTTTCGAACCATGCACCGTTCCGTACTGGATCCGATGTTGGGCTTCACGGGCGGGGTTATGGTGGCGGCTAGCTTCTGGTCCTTACTCGCTCCCTCCATAGAGATTTCAGAACGACTTTATCCGGGTTGGAGTTGGATGCCGGCCGCCGTGGGATTTGCCTTCGGTTCGCTGTTCATTTTTTTCCTGGACCGATACACCCCTCACCTACACCTCAACTTTGGAATCGAGGAGCAGGAAGGAGTAAAAAGCAACTTGCATCGAACCACGCTACTGATCCTGGCGATTACCCTGCATAACATTCCGGAAGGATTGGCCGTGGGTGTTTTGTTCGGCGCAGCGGCCCTGGGCGTTGAACATGCGACGGTGGCTGGAGCGATCACATTGGCCATTGGCATTGCTATTCAGAATTTCCCCGAAGGAATCGCCGTTTCCATGCCCCTGCGCAGACAAGGGGTAAGTCGATGGAAAAGCTTTTGGTACGGACAACTTTCAGCCATTGTAGAACCAATAGCCGGTGTTCTGGGTGCATTCGCAGTGATCTACATTGAGCCATTACTTCCCTTTGCGTTGGCCTTTGCCGCGGGTGCCATGATCTTTGTGGTGGTGGAGGAAGTAATCCCAGAAACACAACGAGACAAATACACAGATCGCTCCGTCTTGGCGTTCATAGCCGGGTTTCTGGTCATGATGATCCTGGATGTATCCTTGAGCTAACAGAGCTCACGGAAAAGCGGTAAATTTGCCGCGCAACAAAAAGCCCTTCAATAAAATCGATCATGCAAAAAAAAATCAATGTAGCCAACCCAGTCGTTGAATTGGATGGTGATGAAATGACCCGGATTATCTGGGCCTTCATCAAAGAGAAACTGATCCTCCCCTACCTGAACGTCGATATCAAATATTACGACCTCGGTATGGAGAATCGCGACTTGACCGACGACCAGGTTACCATCGATGCCGCCAATGCCATCAAACAATATGGGGTGGGAATCAAATGCGCTACCATCACACCCGATGAGGCACGCGTTAAAGAATTTGGACTGAAACAAATGTGGAAGAGCCCCAACGGCACCATCCGCAATATATTGGACGGTACGGTTTTCCGGGAACCCATCGTGATCAGCAACATACCGCGTTTGGTGAACAACTGGACCGCCCCCATCATTGTGGGTCGCCATGCCTTTGGGGATCAATACCGCGCCACCGACACCCTCATCAAAGGGAAAGGAAAACTCACCATGACCTTTACCCCGGAAGATGGAAGTGCTCCACAAACCTTTGAAGTATTCAATTTCAAAGGGGACGGTGTGGCGATGTCTATGTACAACACCGATGAAAGCATTAGCGGATTTGCACGTAGCTGCTTCAACATGGCCCTGAGCAAAAAATGGCCACTGTATTTGTCCACCAAAAACACCATCCTTAAAAAATACGACGGCCGATTCAAGGATATTTTCCAAGAGATTTTTGAACAGGAATTCAAGGCTGCTTTCGAAGCGGCCGGCATTGTATACGAACACCGCCTAATCGATGACATGGTCGCTTCCGCCCTGAAGTGGAACGGAAATTTTGTTTGGGCCTGTAAGAACTACGACGGCGATGTACAAAGTGATACCGTCGCACAAGGTTTCGGATCCCTGGGCTTGATGACCTCCGTATTGATCACACCCGATGGCAAAACCATGGAGGCCGAAGCCGCTCATGGTACGGTTACCCGCCACTATCGCGATCACCAAGCAGGTAAGCCTACTTCTACGAACCCCATCGCCAGCATTTTCGCCTGGACGCGCGGATTGGCCTTTCGGGGCAAATTGGATAACAACCAAGAACTGATTGATTTCGCCAATGCGTTAGAAGCCGTTTGCATCGAAACGGTTGAGGAAGGGAAAATGACCAAAGACCTGGCCGTCTGTATTCATGGCAACAAGGTCAAATTGGGGGAGCATTATCTGAACACCCAGGAGTTTTTGGATGCCATTGACAGCAATCTGAAAAAGAAACTCAGCTAGTCCTTCTTACTTCGAAATTCACAGACTCGCCACGGCGGGTCTTTTTTTTGCGTACATAAAAAAAGCCATCCCGAGGGATGGCTTTTGAGCAGTTTGTTTTGATTATATCCGGAAGTGGGCAAATGCCTTGTTGGCTTCTGCCATCCGGTGCGTGTCTTCTTTTTTCTTGAAAGCAGCACCTTCGCCTTTGCTTGCTGCTACGATCTCACCGGCCAATTTATCGGCCATGCAACGACCGTTGCGCTCACGGCTGTAACGAACCAGCCATTTGATACTCAAAGAGATCTTGCGATCGGGGCGAACCTCAGAAGGAATCTGGAAAGTAGCACCACCGATACGACGGCTACGCACCTCTACAGAGGGAGCAACGTTGGATAAGGCGCGTTTCCATACCTCGTACCCTTCTTCGCTGGTCTGCTTGGCTACTTTGTCCAATGCATCGTAGAAGATGGTAAAGGCAACACTCTTTTTACCCTGCCACATCAGGTTATTGATGAAACGGGTAACGAGCTTGTCGTTGAATTTGGGGTCCGGGGCGAGTGGAAGTTTCTTGGCTTGTGCTTTCCGCATGACGTATCAGATGTTGAACGAATGATTATTTCTTAGCTTTTTCACGCTTGGTTCCGTATTTGGAACGGCTTTGTTTACGGTCTTTCACACCGGCCGTGTCCAATGAACCACGAACAATGTGATAACGTACACCCGGAAGGTCTTTCACACGACCTCCGCGAATCAGCACAATGGAGTGCTCTTGCAGGTTGTGACCTTCTCCAGGAATATACGCAATGACCTCCACCTTGTTGGTCAAACGAACCTTGGCTACTTTACGAAGCGCGGAGTTCGGTTTTTTAGGCGTGGTCGTATACACACGGGTACAAACCCCGCGACGTTGAGGGCACTGATCCAGCGCACGAGATTTACTCTTAGCGCGGATGATTTCCCGTCCTTTTCTCACCAGTTGTTGAATAGTAGGCATTCGAATCCCTTGTTTTTGGGAGAGCAAAGGTAACGGTGAGGGGGCGAATCACCAAAATTTGATTCTAAAAAAAACGAAGTTCTACTGCTTGATAATTAATGAGTTCGGCCCTTAAAACCTAGGACAAGGCAAAAAACCGGCCTTTTGGGCCAGCCGCGGAGTGTAACGAAGCGATATTTCGAGACTTCTGCCACCCGGACCAACGCGACTCATATCGCCCAACGATAGGTCGTATGAAGCGGCCAAGGTCCAATTCTTCCAGTTCAATCCAACTCCTGGCACCAGGGCATCGCCCAATCGATAGGCCAAACTAGGCAGCAAGGCCAAATCCTCCCCCACCGCATACGAACCGGATAGTGCCATCATCCGCTCCCAAGCAGAACCTTGTTTCAGGACCAAAACGTTTGGTGTTAAACTAAACAGGTCCGTCACCTGCCACTGCACCCCGCCCTGCACCAATAGCCGATACGGCATTCGTTGGGCCACCGAACTGCTGATAAACGGATCCTGAGGTCTTCCCAAATGCATCCAGGAAATGCCCCCAAAGGCACGGGCACTTTTATCGGTGCTTCCATCCCAATACATCATTCCTACTCCTGCATCCAAAGTAGTGGCGGAGGTCTTGGTGAGTTGATCGCCGGTAAGCGCATTGGGATCATAACCGGTAATCGGATTCCATTGATCGCCAAATTGAAATTTCAATGGATCAAAACGCCGGCTGATCTGACCGGCCGATAACCCAACCACCAATTGATGCGCCCCCCATTTCACGCCTGAATAGGCAATGGATGCATACCCATTCAAATAGTGATAACCTGCATCCCCTGCTTGCTGATTGAGCATGCACAGGCCAAATTGCCAATTTGCCCGAGATTTCCACTCCACCGAAGCCCCTTGCGTCGAATACGGCACCATGACCGAACCCCACTGCGTACGATGGATCGCCGTAATGCGCAAATCCGCTTCCATCACGCCGGTCATGCCCGGATTCATACTCATCGGAAACGAATAGAACTGAGAAAAATGCGGATCCACCTGGGCCGTCAACACGCCCCCGAACAACCAAGAAAATCCAATCAATAAACGCGTTACCCTTTTCATCGAATTAAATTGATGGAACCTGTTTTCACTTTCACCGTGTTGTCTTGCAATACTACTTTGAGGGTATATGCATACACACCGATGGGTTGAGCAACCCCTTTATGGGTGCCATCCCATCCTTTGGCTAAATCGTTGGTGTAAAAGATCAACTGTCCCCATTGATTGAAGATCCTAAACTCCAGTGAGGCCATGTAGTTGCCGTACACTTTCAAGAGGTCGTTTCGACCATCTCCGTTGGGCGTAAATGTATTGGGCACAAAGATCTCTTTGGAACTGAGTGTGGTTCCGCTCACCGGAGTCGACCAGGCACTAGTCTGACAAGGCTCAGCGCCCAGTGTCCGAACCACCAGACTCAAAGTTGTGTTCCCGGACAATCCCGCGATTGTATGGGACGTCCCGTTGATCCCACTGCTGGGTGATTGAAAAGTTGCCCCACCATTGGTACTTACCTGATAACCGGTGGCTCCAGGAACGGGTGTCCACGTAAAGGTCAGTGAAACAAATGTGGCCGCTTGCAATGTCACCACAGGTGCTGTCAATGGCACATATAAGCTGATGTTGACAGCAATTCGCGGCCCTGCCGAAATACAGCCGGCCGTGGTGAACGCCTCCACATACCAAGTAGATGGAGCTTGTACATTGGAGACAACAAATGGATTGCCGACAAAAACAGGTGTGCCGCCGGTCGCTTGGCTGTACCAACGATAAGTAATAATGGCAGGCGTAATATTGGTCACAAACAAGGGTGCATTGGCTCCCGGACAGACCGTAACCGAACTAACCTGCGGTGTGGGTGGCAACGGATTCACGGTCACATCCACCGCAGTTCTCGTTGGAGAAACACATCCCGCCGCACTGACGGCCTGTACATAATAAGTTGCATTGACCGTTACGTTGCTGATGGCATAACTGTTGCCACTGGCCAATACCGTGCCACCGGTTGCTACACTGTACCAATTGTAGGTAACGCCAGCTAGCGGATTTTGAACCGCTAATGTGCCATTGGCCCCGGAACAAACTGAAATGGGATTTGCCTGGGGAGCAGCCGGATCGGGAGAAACCGTTACCGTCACTTGTGCAGTTGCCGAACAGCCGGATGCATTGGAGGCTTGCAAGGTGTAGGTGGTGGTGCCGCTAGGACTGACCGAAACCGTGGAACCCGTCAACGCACCCGGCGTCCAAGTATACGTAGTGAGTTGACCTATGCCCGGGATGGCCGTGAGTTGCGCCGATTGCCCCCTACAAATGGTTGCCGGAGAAGCGGTCGCATTCACCGTGGCGTTGTTGTTCAGGCCAACTGTTCCAGTGTACGTGGACGTACATCCACTGACATCTGTGATGGTGCAGGTATAGCTACCGGGTGCCAAACCAGTCGCGGTTGAAGTCGGTTGTACCGGCGTGGTATTCCAGCTATATGTATAAGGCCCCGATGAGCCGGTTACCGTAAGCGCAATGCTGCCATCGTTCAACCCGGCACAGGTCGCTGCTGTGATCAGTGGATTGACATTTTGCGAAACACCCAAACCGGAAGCCGCTAGAAAAATGGCATTGGGAAATAACGTGCCGCCCGTGGCAGATACATTGGAGATGCTGATCTTATTTAACAGCTTATATCGATCGGTGCAATTCAAGGCGATCTCCAAGTAATACATCCGGGGATTGCTGGGCAATCCCTCTACCGTATACGGACCGGCAGCAAGTCGCTTGATCCGTCCGTATCCCTGCAACACGATGTTATTGGCTCCATTGAACCAATCTTGCAGATCGACATTGTTCAGATATGAAGTGGTGGTTCCATCGGTAAATCCCAAACTGATGTTCAACGTGCTCGACATCTCGGTTGAAAAAGCAAGCAACCGAATCTTGGCATACGATGCGGGCGTTGTTACGGACAGGTCGGCCGACTGGCTGCGACGTACAAACAAAACATTATTTCCATTGTATGGAGCCAACTGGTAGGTATCTGCGCCACTGACGATGGTACCGTTGGCAGGTAGACCCGCAGTCAATCCGTTTGCCGCAGCAAATGCGGTGGAATAGACCACGCTATTCGAAGGAGATATCGCATCCAGCTCACTGGTGGTTGAAGCCAATGAGCTGCTGCCACTCTCCGCTACAACATCCTGATTGAAGCCTCCAAGCCCGATGGGACTGAACTGCGCATACAACAATGAGGGGAAAAGTGTAAAGCAAAATATTAGTACGCGGATCGATCGGGTTGCATCCTGCATGGTAAGGACATTAATGAAAAAGGGAGACGAATCGTCCCCCTCTAAAGTAATAAATTCCTCGTTAGACTGGCATCATCCACCCATGTACATCTGGAACTTTGCCCTCCCGGATCTCGGTCAGTCGCTTTTTTATACCTGGTGCAACGGTCCACGCATCCACGTCGAAGTGCAAATCGCGACCCCGACAAGCCAGCTCCCGAATTGGTGAAATGGTGGCTGCCGTGCCCGTTCCAAAGACCTCTCTCAATGTTCCCTGATCGTAGGCGGCTAAGATTTCTTCCAAACTGAGCGGACGTTCCTCTACGGTCAATCCGGCATCTTTCAACATCGTAATCACGGATTGACGAGTGACTCCATTTAGAATGGTACCTTGTTCCAAACTGGGGGTGATAGCAACATTTCCGATGATGAAAAAAACGTTCATCGTTCCACACTCCTGTACATATTTATGCTCCGACGCATCCATCCACAGTACCTGATCGTATCCATGCTTTCGAGCCTGAGCCGTGGCATACATGGCCGCGCCGTAATTACCCGCTGCCTTGGCATAACCCACTCCACCCGGAGCAGCACGTACATATTGCTCCTCCACGTGAATGCGCATGGGCATACTGTAATAAGGTCCGGAAGGACTTAGAATGATCATGAATTTATAGTGCTCTGATGGACGAACCCCGATCATCTCATCGGTCGAAAACATAAACGGCCGAATGTACAGGGAATGATCTTCCCGAGAAGGCACCCACTGACGGTCCAACTCGATGAGCTGCCGCATGCCCTCCATGAAGATCTCTTCGGGTACCGCCGGCATTTGCATGCGTTCGGCGGATTGATTGAATCGATGGTAATTATCGAGGGGGCGAAAAATCCGAGGGTTGCCCGCCTGATCGTTGTATGCCTTGATGCCCTCAAAAATGGCTTGTCCGTAATGCAAAGCAGCCATGGAAGGAGCCAATAATAAAGGCTGATAGGGCTTGATCTCCGGTTGCTTCCATTCACCATCGATGAAATCCACTTCCAACATGTGATCGGTAAAATATTTACCGAACGGAATGTTTTCCAAATTCAGATCGCGGAGCTTACTGTGTTCAGCCCGAGTGATCAAAATATCCCACGCAGCAGTCATATTGCACTACATTTGAAAGGGCAAATAAACGAAAAAAACGAACACTCATTCGTATAGTTTACCCACACCCGCTATGTCGCTTGATCAGATCAAATTGAACGCCAGCCTAACCGCTACATGGTACGAGGACCTGCTGGTTGATGCCGGGGGCCGCTCCGAACAACCCAAACAAGTTCCGCTTCTCGCCCCCGCCCCACCCATGCTGGGCAATTATGCGCGCAAGATCCTAATCTTAGTGCAGGAGCCCGGGCATGCTTTTCTACATGACGAAGACCTGAGTTTCCTAACCGGTGTGATCACGGCCTGCAAGATGAGCTTGGCTGACGTAGGAATCGTAAACCTGACTGCATCACCGATCGACTCATTTGATGTTTTGATGCATGGCGTTGAACCAAGCGCCTGTTGGGTGTTCGGAATCGATGGCCCCTCAATCGGTTTACCCAACATGGATGACCCGAATCATAGCTACAGACAACAAAATATTCCGCTATTCTGGGCACCAAGTTTAAGCCAATTGGCAACTGACCCTATGAGCAAGCGGACTTTGTGGGGACAATTGAAAAAACACTACGGCATCTAGTGCATGGAATTGATCTTCGCCACCAACAACAAAAACAAGGTCAAAGAAGTACAATCCCTTCTGCCTGAAACCCTGCAGCTGATCACCCTGTCGGAGGCTGGAATCGATGTGGAAATTCCTGAACCTTTTGAAACGTTGGAGGAGAACGCACACACCAAGATCGAAACGATCTTACGCCTCTCTTACAGGACCAATGGATTTAGTGAGGATAGTGGTCTTTTTATACCGGCCCTGCAAGGACGCCCCGGTGTACACAGCGCACATTATGCCGGACCACAACGAAGTGATGCAGATAATATACAAATGGTATTGTCCGAAATGCGAAAACAAGCCAACCGATCGGCCTATTTTCAAACCACTATCTGTCTGATTTGGAACGGGGAAACTCATTTTTTTACCGGAACCTGCCCCGGAACGATTGAGATGGCCCCACGCGGAAGCGGAGGATTTGGTTATGATCCGATCTTCCGTCCCGATGGATCAAGCTCCACATTTGGCGAGATGGATTTAGTGGAGAAAAATCGATTCAGCCACCGCAAAAAAGCGGTCCACCAACTAATCGAATTCCTTCGAGAGGCCGAAAAAAAATCATAATGGAAAGCAACCCGCCGATTCCATTGAGCGACTTAATAAAGAGCTGTTTGGCCAATGACCGACGGGCACAGGAACAACTCTATCGCTGGTTATCGCCTCGGCTTTTCGCTGTCTGCCTGCGGTATGCGGCCGACCGGGAAGCAGCAGAGGATGTATTGCAGGAAGGATTCATCAAGTTGTTCCAAAAATTAAGCAGCTTCCGGGGAGAGGGCTCCTTTGAAGGGTGGGCGCGTCGCATCATGGTCAACACCGCCATCGAACAGTTCCGAAAGATCAAACCTGTCCTTTCGCTGGAGGCTGATCATCCACCAAATGAACCCAGCTTGAAAGAAACCGGTGTTTCTCAATTGGAAGCGAAGGAGCTCAGTGCATTGATTCAGGAACTGCCCGTTGGATATAGAACCGTGTTTAACTTATACGCTGTGGAAGGATACAACCATGCCGAGATCGCCGCTTTGCTGGGAATCAGTGAAGGGACTAGCAAATCGCAATACGCTCGAGCCAAACGCTGGCTACAAGATCGAATTAAAAAACAGTACGCATGAATCAGCCAGAACAAGCATCCCTTCAGTCCTTGCACGACTTGGAATACCTCCCCTCCCCAAGGGTCTGGCAACAGATCAACTTGGAATGGGAACGTGGCAGTCTATGTGATCAGTTGGACGTATTGGCAGAACAGCCAAACCCTACGCACTGGAATGATCTTAACCCGAACTTACCAAATCGAAAAAGACATTCCCTATACCTGGCTGCTGCCTGTATTTTTTTGATGATCGGCATTGGCTATCCTTTTTTCAAATCGCCCTCATCCAAGATTCAGATCGAGTCGATCGCCCTCGTGCCCGTTGAAAAAGAAAAAACAGAACGTTCAACCATACCCGCTACAACCGCGCAAATAGTAATACCAGGCTGGAATGAATCGGGCACTTTGATTGAGCAAAAAGCAAAAAAATCGAGCCCGCAACCAGACAAAGATTATTTGTGGCTGGCCTCCAAATCTGGAGCGCCAATTCGAATTCATACGCGGTGGTCGGATTTGTCGTGCTGCTTAAGTGGTGAAATACAAGCAGCTGACTGTCAGCTGCAACAGCAACAATGGCATCGGGAGATTGAAGCCAGTAATTTGGGCTTTCAGGCCGACCCCCTACTGGGACTGATCGAATTATTAGACAACGCAGCGAATCCTTCCACCATTTCGCCAATTTTGTGGCCATGAGCAAATTGAACCTGCACTTTCACGAGCCGGTGTGCTTCGCGTGTGTATTGCCCATCCGGATCACCGATTTAAATTATGGCAATCACCTAGGCAATGATCGCATTGTCGGATTGATGCATGAGGCCCGCATGCAATTCTTTCAATCGTTTGGCTACACCGAGATGAACCTGGCAGGGATCGGATTGATCCTACGCGACTTGTCGGTGGTGCTAAAAAAAGAAATGTTCTATGGTGATGTTTTGCAGTTCGAAATTGCTGTGCACGACTGGACATCAACGGGCTTCACGATCGATTATCGGGTAAGTCGAACGGATGCCGGAGAAAAGGTCATCACTGCCCTAGCCCATACCACCATGGTGTGTTTTGACTACGAGCTGCGAAAACCAGTGCGGATACCGGAAGCCGTATTGCAACATCGATTTCTACGAAACTGATTCCGCATTCCAAATGCGCCAACTGGCCTCTGCTTGCAAAACAAGCATCTCCTCCCCATTCTTGATCGTCGCGCCCCGAGCCGCTCCCATGCCTAAGAATCGGGACTTGGCCGGATTGTAGACCAGATCATACAACAAATGTTCCGACCCGATTGCCTCGTAGGGAATGGCGGGATATTCTTCGATGTTTGGATAAGTGCCCAACGGGGTAGTTTGTATGATCAATCGAGCACCCCGCACCACTTCGACCGAGAGATCCGAATACGTTAGATCGACCCCCTGGCCGGCTTTTCTTCCCACGATGCGATAGGGAATGTGTAATTGATTCAACACAAAACAAACAGCCTCTGCTGCCCCACCATGACCCAGAATCAATGCTTGGTCGTGATGGGGACGAAGTAATGGTTGGAGGCTCTCCGAAAATCCGATGACATCGGTATTGAAACCGACCAACTTGCCAGCTTGGAGATGTATACAATTGCAAGCATCCAAGCCCGCAGGCAGATGGGTTTCATCCAGAAAAGGCAGAATGGATTTTTTGTACGGGATGGTGACGTTCAACCCAACCAAACCATCGATCGCTCGTACCCAATCTAAAAATCCGTTCAGATCTGGAAGCGGATAAAGATTGTATTGGTGGTCGAACAGTCCAAGTGTTCGAAACTTCTCAGTGAAATATTGACCCGAGAATGAGTGCGTAAGCGGCTGGCCGATGAGTCCGAAGACCCGCATCAGGATTCTTTTTTATCCAGGTAGAAATCAAAGGTGTCTCCGCGAAGTCCGATACGCATGGCTTCCAAGGGAATCACTTCCGTTGGCGCAATGTTGCCCAAGTTTACGTTGCATCCCAACAACTCAATGAAATAAAGTTGCTGTGCTTTTTGAGGTGCTTCCCACATGATGCGCTCCCCTGGGATCTGGGTCAGGATCTCCTGTACCAATCCTTCCCGCACTTCCCCGCTTCCACGGTAAATCCCCACATTGCCTGCTTCTCGCGCCTCGGCGATCACGTAGGTCGATCCGGCAGAAAGTTCAGCACGCATTAGTTCGATCCATTTATAGGGCGGAATGATGTGCGCGGCATCTTTGCTGCCCACCTCACTGAGCACAGTACCGTGTTTGGTGAGCTTTTCGATGTAGCCGCATTTTTCAGCATGCGGTATCGTGATGGAACCATCACTGACTTCCATGAAGGAAACGCCGAATTCCTTACAGATGCTGATGTAGTCTTCGAATTGATTGCGAATCAAAAAAGCTTCAAAAAGTGTCCCTCCAAAATAGACCGGCATATCATGAGACCGATACACTTCCAGTTTTTGGGTCAGGTTGGGCGTGACGTAAGAGGTCCCAAAGCCCAATTTCACCATATCGACGTGGGGGCTAGAAACACTGAGAAAATTACGAGCCTCCTCGACGCTCAGCCCTTTGTCCATCACCATGGTGATCCCCGATTGACGCGGTTTGGTAAATCGGTCGGGCATTTGTGTGAGGTTGAAATTCATGGTTGGCTATTTGGTGCCCAAAATTACAAAAGATAGGTCAACCTAGAAGGAACGGCGCCGTTTAAATCGAGCAAGCAGATCGACCAGTGCCGGATGCTGCAAGGCCTCCGGAAAAACTTCCATGAACCGCTTTAGCTGTTTGGGAGCGACCTCCATGGCCTGCTCCAGCAAGCGCAAGCCCTCCATCGTTTGACCAGAAGCAAAACAAGCCGCTGAGTGGTAAAAGAGAAAGACAGGCTTCTCTCCGGTCGCCAACCATGCATGGCGTGCTTGTACTTCCGCCTCAGTGTGCGCACCGGCTGCGAACAGACATTGAATCAAGGCATCCCAACTGGCTGCTGTCTTGGGGCGGGCTTTGACAACAATGGCAAGATGATCAATTGCTTGCTGCCACTGACCTAAGCGAGTATGGCATTCACCCGCCAATCGATTGTAATCGGGCTGACTGGGAAAAAGCTTCATCGCTGCATCCAGCTGCCGAATGGCGCGTTCCCATTGTCCCTCTGTATGATAAGTAGTTGCGATCTTATAGTGCAATCGGCTGTCTTCAGGACGAAGATGTACAGCCTTTCGATAATGACTTCTTGCCTGAGCGGGTTGTTTCAAACGCTCGTAACAAAAACCCATGGCTTCAAAGATCACATCTTCGGGCTTGGTGAGTTCCGTTACGCGCTCCAATGCTTCGAGTGCCTCTTTGTAACGGCGCAACCGGATCAGGGCATCGCCCATATTCCGGTAGGCATAATCGAATTTTTCCTCAATGGCAATGGCGTACTGATAGGCATCGATGGCTTTTTCATAAAGCTTCAGGCCTTGATACGCCGCGCCCAAATTGAACCAAGCCAACTCCGAGTACGGATGATCCTCCAAGATTTCCATATGCAAACGGATCCCTTCTTCATTGCGGCCGGTGAAGTCGGTCCAAAAACACACTTTATACAAAGCTTCTTCATTGGTCGGCTCCGCGATCAATACCTCGCGAATGCATTCAAATACCCGCTCATATTCTTCGTAATCGTCAAACACATCCGCCATCTCGAAGAGCAATTCAATGCGTTCCTCCCCTTCAAACAGTTCCAGGGATTCATCCCGAACCAGCACGGCCTCTTCGGGTCGTTCTAGGGCAAGAAAGATCTCAGTTTTCAGTATGTATAGATTGATATCGCGGTGGTCCAAAAGCTTCGCTTCATCCAATATGCTATTTGCCTCTCGAAAACGACGAAGCAAAATGAGGACATCCGCCATTTTGATCTTGAGCATCGCCGAGTACGGAAACCGGTCAACGGCCCATTGTGCCGCCTCTAGGGCCTGGTCAAAAGCCTCTTGGTCCTGAAAATGCAGGATGATTCGCTCGAAGGAATCCTCTTCTAGATACCCCCGACCGCTTCCCTGCTTCAATTGCTCATAGAGATGAAGCAGATCCTGCAAATTGTCCCTATCTTCTGAATATTGCTCTCCCATACCTTTCACACCTTAAATTCCTGAATTTCAAGCATTGATCTCAGCCGAAATATCCCCAGCTGTGCATAAACCCGGACTTAGACGGCAAAATTCCTGTTTTTCGGCCGCATCACCCAGTTTAGGCATACTAAGACGGGGGAAGAATTCGTTTTTTAGCTATACTTTTGCACTATGCGCATGCGGACATTGATTTTGACTTCTACCCTGCTGCTGACTTTGTTCAGTGGTGTGGTTGCTTATGCAACCTTGGGAGAAGGACGTCGCAAAGCCATCAAACGCAAGTCACAGCTCCGCTTTTCCAACCGAATGGAAAATACACCCGGCACTTTTTCCTTGAAATCAGGCTATCAGTTTCGTGGCAGTCAAGTCATCAACGAACCCACAAAGACCTCGATCCGTGTCAATACGGTGGTCTCGATGCAAAAGGGAAATCAGGTATACACCATGCCGCTGAAAAAAGAAGTTTGGATTGACCGGGTCAAATTGACAGTGGGCAATCAGTCGCTTCGCCCTCAGTGATCCGTCGATCATTGCTTACGTCCTCCTTTACTTTCTTCGTAGGTCATCACCCGATATCCGGATGTAGGAAGTTCGAATTGTTGGTGGGGCACTGGATCAAAATTGATGGAGGTAGCCGTATAAGTTAACTCGCCCTTCCCCAGTTTGGCCTGATACTCCAATGCCAATCCCGGTAGATTTCGATTCAAGTATTGAAACTCATGATTTATCGGAAGCAAGGCCCGGGTAAAGAAAACGGTGTATGTATTGCCATCCTTCCAGGTACCGATCGCTTGCTCACACGTATACCCAGCAATTTGTTTGCTGATGCCGGTAAATTGATACCGGACGCTGTCATAGGTCTTGTTGGATGTTTTCCATTCCTCGGGGGTCATACGGATCAAATAACGCTGCTCACCATACTCTTTGATCACGGTTGCCTCGCCCGTTTTTGAATCAACCACAGTGGATTGATGGCCCAGGGCACTTTTCAGATCAGAACGGCTCAAATTTCCTTTCAAGTAAACCAGGTTAAGAGCACCATCCATCAGATCAGCAGCCCGGGGTTCGGTATTGGATGTACGGATGGAAACCGAATACGTGATGGTCGCCTCGGAGAGACGACGAGGGCTAGTGCTTACTTGGGCACCCAGCTCAAAAACGCTGCACAAAACAACCAACAAGCCAATGAGTGCGAAACGCATATCCATTTTTTTTGTTAGATGCCAGCGATCGACAGAGGGTTGCACCAAAATTATTTGCCGCTTTTCCGCTCGCTCAATCGCTTCTGTTGGTCCTGGGCTTGCTCCAAACGCTCTTGCCATTTGGATTTGGTCTTTGGTTTTTTCCGATTCAGTTCAATTTGTGCCAAGATCTTATCGTGATCAATGATGTAACGCTGTATTATGAACTGTAATCCCAATGTCATCAAGTTGGAAACGGTGTAATACCAAGTCAAACCAGCAGGCAATTGATTGAAGAAGAACAACAGAAATACCGGGAAGATGTAAGGCATGTACTTCAACATTGGATTGTCCTGATCCGGTGTCATGCTCATGCTGTACCAAGAAATCAAGAAACTGGTTGCAGCAGCCAATACGTTGAATAAGCTGAGGTGACTGCCCAGTAAGGGAATGGAAAAACCAAAATTAATGGGCGCGTCATAGGTCGACAGATCATGTGCCCATAAGAACGAGGCGCCCCGAAGCGTCACTTCGGAATTAAAAAAACTAAACAACGCAAAGAAGATGGGGATTTGCAACAAGGCGGGTATACATCCACCCAGCGGATTTACACCTGCTTCGCGGAATAATTTCATTTGTTCCATGCTCATGCCCTGACGGTCGTCTCCAAATTTCTCCTTGAGTTTGGCGATCTCCGGACGCAGGGCTTTCATTTTGGCACCGCTCAAATAACTGGTGTAGGTTAACGGAGAGATGAGCAATCGAATGAACAACGTCAACAACAAAATCGCCAACCCCAAATTGGCGCCGGATAGTCCACGAAAAAACTCATAAATGGGTAAAATGACATAACGATTGAGTGGGCGAACGAACGCATAAACACCCTGGCCCAAGTTGACAATATTTTCCAGACCGAGGTCATATTTTTTCAGTGTATGAAAGTCGGAGGGACCGTAATAATATTGCAATTCCGCAACACCCTGGTTATTCAGCGGCAGCAACATGCCCGCCGTAGCCTGGGCCACATTGGTGGTGCTGGTATCCGTCCAGGCAATTTCCCCTTTGGAAAATTTCGTAGGCGCAATCAGGGCCCCCAGGAAGAAACGTTGACGTATGCCAATCCACTCCACGGAACCCTCCCATTTGCGATCCGAGCTTTGTCCGATGGTGTGATAATCGAATTCACCGTTCTCTATATAACCAACTTGAGTATTTTGTTTTTCAAAGGTGAGGTCCTGTTCTTGTTTGAGTGCCGTGTAATCCCATTGGGTGCGCAAGGTGCGGTCGTCAACCAACCGCTCCACCCCATTTACCGAGATCGACTGGCTGATCAAGTAACCTTCCGCCGGCAGCTGGAAACGATGGTCAATGTAGGTGGTGGCATCGGTTCCGGTCAACCGAAAACGGATGAAGGAGATGCCATCAGCCGTACGACCAGAGTCTAAAAATGCAAAATGCAAAGCGTCCGTCATGGCCGTGCGGTCGGCTCCGGTTTTAACCGGATAGGTCAACCCATCCTGCGCAGCACCGCCCAGGCGAACCCATTGGCTATCTGATCCGCGATAATCTTTTAACTGAATCTGATTGATGTGACCACCCCGGGTGGTGAATTGCACCTTGATTTGTTTGTTCTCCAGAGTGAACAATTGAGCCGTGCTGTCGGTCGACGGTTTGAAAGAACCGGCTTGTACCAGTCGCTCAACGGAATCGGCCAGTATTGAATCTCGTACCAGTTTCTTCGAATCGACGGCCGGGGCCTGTGCAGCTGCCAGCGAATCCCGCACGAATTGCTCCCGGGCCTGGCGTTGACGGACCTCCGATTGCTCGGTATTCAGTATATAGAAATAGCCAAAAAAGAGCAGGGCCAACAGCACGAAACCGATCACGGTATTGCGGTCAAAATTCATAGCAATGATTTAGGAGGCGTCAAAGATAAGAAAGCGCTCATGACTCCGCCTCCACACCCTGCGGGTGCGTATTTGAAACGAGACGCTGTTGCTCCAACGCGGCTTTGATGAAATGTACAAAAATGGGATGCGGATTTTCCACCGTGCTTTTCAGCTCCGGATGGTACTGCACCCCGATGAAGAAAGGATGACCTTTCAATTCGATGACCTCGACCAAACCACTGTCCGGATTCAGGCCACTGGCCATCATTCCGGCCTGTTCAAAGGCGGCTAGATACTGGTTATTGAATTCCCAACGATGCCGATGTCTTTCCGAAATGGCAGACGTACCATAGATGCGTTCAGCTAGGCTACCCGATTTCAATGAGCAGGGATAAGCACCCAGTCGCATAGTGCCTCCCTTGGCCTGTAACTTTTTTTGACCTTCCATCAAATCAATGACCGGGTCGGGCGTTTGTGCGTCCATCTCGGTAGAGTGTGCCTTGGGATGATGAAGTACATGACGGGCAAACTCGATGGCAGCCATCTGCATACCCAAACAGATTCCAAAGAAGGGCAGTCCATTTTCTCGCGCATAGCGAACCGCCTCGATCTTCCCTTCAACGCCTCGATGGCCAAATCCGGGAGCTACCAACAATCCATCCAGTCCACTTAGCTGCGCGGCAACATTCGCCGGCGTAATGTGCTCACTGTGCAAATTCACTACCTGCACCTCCACTTCTTGCACAGCACCGGCATGCACAAAAGCTTCCAAGATCGACTTGTAGGCATCTTGCAATTCAATGTATTTTCCAATGAGGCCAATGGAAACCGTGTGCTTGGGATTCTTCAATTTGACCAGAAAGTCATTCCATTTCGACAGGTCGGGTTCTTGTTTGCTTTTCAGATTCAGTTTTTTCATGACGATGGTATCCAATCCTTCCCGCATCATCATCAGGGGAACTTCGTAGATCGTCTCCGCATCGGCTGATTCAATGACTGCTTCCTGACGAACGTTGCAGAACAAGGCGATCTTTCGGCGCAATTCCTGAGACAATGACCGCTCCGTACGACAAACGATTACGTCGGGATGCACCCCTTCTTGACTGAGCATGCGCACACTGTGTTGCGTAGGCTTTGTCTTCAATTCCTTGGCTGCACGCAAATACGGGATCAAGGTCAAATGCACCACCATGGTATCTTCCTCGGGTAATTCCCATTGCAATTGACGCACAGATTCAACAAAAGGCAAGCTTTCAATATCGCCCACCGTACCGCCAATCTCCGTGATCACTGCATCGTAATTTCCACTTTCCCCCAACAAACGCATTCGGCGCTTGATCTCATCGGTAATGTGCGGTACGACTTGTACCGTCTTTCCCAAATAAGCCCCCTGACGCTCTTGTTCGATGACCGTCTGATAGATTCGTCCCGTTGTTACGTTGTTGGCCTGGGAGGTAAAGATGTTCAGGAATCGTTCGTAGTGCCCCAAATCAAGATCGGTTTCCGCCCCGTCTTCGGTTACGTAACACTCCCCATGCTCATAGGGGTTGAGGGTACCCGGATCTACGTTGATGTAGGGATCGAATTTCTGGATGGTCACCCGCAATCCACGGGCTTGCATGAGTTTTGCCAAGGAGGCAGCAACAATTCCTTTACCCAATGAGGAGGTTACACCCCCGGTTACAAAAATATACTTGGCCATGTTGCGTTAGTTTCAAATGAAATCTTGGGCAAGCAGGCTTACCAAAGACGAGTGACCAGCGGAAAGAATGGGAAAAATCCGAGAGGTCGTGTAAAGGTAACTGAAAAAAGGGGTCGAGAGAAATGAAGTCGATTGCTGTGGAAAATCAGTGACCAAAAACCATGTACGGCTGAACTAATTCATCAAATATCCTTGCACATAATCCGTCACCCCTTCCTCTAAACTGAAAAACGCACGATCGTAGCCGACCGATCTAAGTTTTTGCATCGGCGCTTGGGTATAATACTGGTAGGTTTCCCGCAGATCTTGCGGCATATCGATGTATTGAATGTTGACGGGGCGACCCATGGCCGTAAACACGGCCCGGATCAGGTCATTAAAGGAACGGGCCTGCCCCGAACCCAGATTATAAACGCCCGACTTGGGCTGGGTGCAGATCAACCACTCCACCACGCGGACGATGTCCTTGACGTATACAAAATCTCGTTTTTGCTCGCCATCGGCCACCCCCGATTGATGCGATCGAAACAAGCGAACTACTCCTTGATCGAGGATCTGATGGTAACCATGAAATACCATACTGGCCATGCGGCCTTTGTGCGCCTCCCGATATCCATAAACATTAAAAAACTTCAACCCATACCAGTGCGGAGGGCGATCGGTTTGAGCCAATGCCCACTGATCGAACTGATGCTTGGACAACCCATATGGATTCAACGGCTGCAATTGATCCAACAAGGATTCATCATCGGCATACCCCTGCGCGCCGGCTCCATAGGTCGCGGCCGAGGAAGCGTAGATCAAGGGCACCTTATTTTTGGAACAGTACGACCAAATGGCTTTGGAATAATTCAGGTTCAGCCGCTCATGAACAGCATAATCGAACTCCGTCGTATCGGTACGAGCCCCCAGGTGGATCACCCAATCGACCAAAACCTCACCGGCATTCAATTGCTCAATCAACTCTTCGCGGTGTATGCAGGTTATGTGCTGCAGATCGGACCAGTTCGGCTGCTTGTCGGAACGCGAGAAATCGTCAACCAGAATCAACTTGACGTCCGAGGTAGCCTGCATGGCATGAGCCAAATGCCCTCCAATAAAACCGGCAGCACCCGTGATCAATATGGTTGGGCGAACAGTGTCCATGTGGTGTTTTATAAGCTAGACTCCTTGGACATTAACTGACCGATCGCGGATTCATGCAATGCTTTCCAATCACCGATCACTCCCCAAGATTCGCCGCCCACAAATACTTCCCCTGGCGTAACGACGCCAATGGCTTCACAAGGGAATGCCCCAACAGCTTGCAAGAATTGTGCCTGTTGATCGATCGACACGGAAACCACCACACGGCTTTGCGATTCACCGAACAAAAATGCATCGGGTCGAATTTCATTGGCCAGCTGAATGGAAAATCCAAGCCCATTCGGGAAAGCCGATTCACACAGGGTTTGGAACAATCCGCCTTCACTCACATCGTGTGCGGAATGGATCTGCTTGTTGGCAATCAGCAGCTGAATCAGTTGCTGGAGTTGGTATTCGGTGTCCAGATCAAAGGCCGGCGCGGGCGAATGTTCGATCTGGTGATAATGCGCCAAATATTGAGAAGAGCCAAGGTCGTTGGTAGCAGGACCAAGCAGATACAACAGCGAATCCGCTTGTTTGAAATCCAGGGTCATGCGCTCATCCAACGACTCGAGCAATCCAACCATTCCAATCGTAGGGGTTGGGTACACCGGACCATCGGGGTTCTGGTTATAAAAACTAACATTGCCGCCGGTGACCGGTGTGTCAAATTTCCGACAAGCCTCCCCCATTCCTTGCACGGCCTGTACAAATTGGTAGTAGACCTCCGGATCGTAGGGATTACCAAAATTCAGGCAATTGGTCACGCCGAGCGGCATGCCCCCGCTGCAAACGATGTTTCGGGCGGCCTCGCTGACGGCAATCATCGCTCCTTTGTACGGATCGGCATAAACGTATCGACTGTTGCAATCAGTCGTAATGGCCAAGGCCTTTTCGGTAGGCTTGATGAGGACGATGGCAGCATCGGAAGGCGCATTGGTGCTGGCATTGGCGGCGCCCACCATGCTGTCGTACTGATGATAAACCCATTGCTTGGATGCCAAGGTGGGTCGCGTAATTAAGAATGAAGCAACGGCTCGCAGATCAGTTGGGATGGAAACAGCATTCGGATCGAATGCCCGGATCTTATCCAAATAAGCCGGCTCTCGGTAACTACGCTCGTATTGGGGCGCTCCTCCTCCTAAAACCAACAACTCAGCTGGAAGCTGGGCGTCCAATTGACCATTCATATAGAAGCTAAGCAAGCCATCATCCGTTACTTCCCCGATGACCGAACAAGGCAGATCCCACTTTTCGAAAATGGCCGCGATCTCCTGTTCTCTTCCTTTCTGCGCCACCAACAGCATCCGTTCCTGACTCTCACTGAGCAACAATTCCCAGGTCTTCATGTTGGCTTGTCGCGTAGGTACTTTATCGAGATCGATGCGCATGCCCACGCCCCCTTTGGCGCTCATTTCAGCCGTGGAGCAAATGATCCCGGCCGCTCCCATGTCCTGCATACCAACCACCGCACCGGTTTGTATCACTTCCAAACAAGCTTCCAATAGTTTTTTCTCTTGAAAGGGATCCCCCACCTGTACGGCTGGTAATTCTTGCACACTTTCTGCGGTGATGTCCGCAGAAGCAAACGAAGCTCCACCGATACCATCTTTTCCAGTAGCACTTCCTACGAACAGCACGGGATTGCCCAAGCCTTCCGCGGTTGCAGAAACTGTTTTTCCTGCCGCTACGATGCCCACACTCATGGCATTCACCAACGGGTTGGTATGATAGCAACGATCGAAATAGATTTCGCCTCCCACCGTGGGTACGCCGAAACAATTTCCATAATGTCCGATGCCATGAACCACGCCCGCCAACAAATGCTGAGTTTTGGCATCTTCCAGGTTTCCAAAACGAAGGGAGTTTAGGGAAGCGATTGGCCGAGCACCCATGGTGAAAATATCCCGGTGAATACCTCCCACCCCGGTCGCAGCACCTTGAAATGGCTCAATCGCAGACGGATGGTTATGCGATTCGATCTTGAATACAACCCCTAAGCCATCGCCGATATCCATCAAGCCTGCATTTTCCTCACCGGCTTTTACCAACATGCGCCCACCCTCACGCGGCAACGTCTTAAGCCATCGAATGGAGTTTTTGTAGCTGCAATGCTCACTCCACATACCGGAAAAAGCACAGAGTTCATTGAAATTAGGTGTGCGACCCAGTTTGGATTGGATCAATGCAAATTCTTCCGCCGTAAGTCGGAGTTGCTCGGCGGTCTTAACAGTTACTTCCATGTGCGAAAAAAGATTGAATACGAGACACAAATTTAACGACTGATGGGGAGGGAAGCCGGGAACTTCTCAACGCATTACTGACAATTCCACACATTGGCTATTTTCGAACCCTATGTCGGTCCAGGCTCCCCTCCTTTTCATTGGTTATCTCATCGGACTCAGCTGGCTGCTGACCCGCATCCGATTCTTTCAGAAAAGCGAAATTTCCAAATCACAATTGATTCTTCTCTATCTTCTGAAGATCGCAGCGGGGATATTTTATGGATGGATTGGGATCTATTACGGACGCACCGCACACATGACCGACACCTGGTTCTACCACGTGGGGGGCTTACAGGAACAGTCGCTTTTACTGGAAAACCCAGGCCGTTTTTTTTCTGAGCTGATCATCGATCCTTATGAAGGCGGTAGATGGAAATTATTGGGCACCCACGACTCATACTGGAACGATCTGAAGGCTAATGCGCTGCTGAAAGGACTAGCCTTACTCAATATGATCACCGGTGGACATTACAATGTCAACATCCTATTCTATAACTTCTTCGGTCTGTTTGGCTCCATTGCTTTTTATCGGGTACTCGTAGACCGGTTTCCGGCACAAAAAATCGCTGTAGCCTTGGGCACATTCTTAACTCCATCGGTCTTATTCTGGACCAGTGGCATTCACAAAGAAGGCATTCTTTTCACCGCCTTGGGAATGATCGTTTATTCTGTTTATTTCTCTTTCAAAGAGTCGGCTTGGACCCTTAGAAGAATTAGCGCATTGATTACCGGATTGATCCTGATCCTGATTTTCCGAAATCATCTGCTGGTCGCTTTATTGCCCGCTTTATTGGTCTGGGCCATCCTGAACAAAAAAGGAAAGCAACTTGCCCTGACCACGAGCATGGTTTATACCGCATTTATCTTTCTTTTTTTCCTGAGTTCCCACCTCGATCCTCGGATTGATCTGCCACAGGCCGTAGCTACCAAACAACAAGAATTCCTTCAACTCAAAGGCAAAAGCAGCGTGCAGGTCGATACCCTGCGACCTACCCCAATCGGATTTTTGGCAAATCTGCCACAAGCGATCGATCTATCCTTGACCCGCCCCCACTTGGCCGACGTGAAACACCTGCTCTCGCTGGCCGCCGCCCTCGAGGTGATCGCGTGGTTTTTGGTCTTTGGAATATGGCTTTTCTACCGCGACCGAAATATCGCCTGGCCATCAAAAGCCATTGATTACTTTTTTATTGGATTTTCACTTTCGGTAACTCTTCTTATTGGCTTTAGCATCAATAACATAGGAGCCATAGCTAGATACCGAAGTATAGTCACAATACCTCTATTCGTCCCCTTATTGGCTCAGATCAACTGGCGAAAATTCATCGGCTCGAGTTCTTGATATATTATATTTATTTATATACTTATATTTTTCTGCTTAAATTGACATTTAGCCCTTGTTTTTTCATATTATGTTGAACTTTTTCATCATTTAATCCACATTTCGAAAGTTTTTGCCCGGGAGAACGGTTTATTTTATTGCTTTGCAAAAAATATACCAGTATGTCACTCCGTTTCAATGCCATCCGTGAACTCTCCACGAAAGGGGACGTTCAGGTAGCGGGATCGACCAAGATCACGGCCATTTTCGGAACCAATGTTTTCACGCTGAAAACGGCAAGAGAATTCTTGAGCGATGAAGCCTACAAGAGTTTGGCCTCCTCAATCAAGGCCAGCCAGAAGATTGACCGGGCCATGGCCAATCAGATCGCCAATGGGATTCGGGCCTGGGCAGAGACCAAAGGAGTTACGCACTATACGCACTGGTTCCAACCACTAACCGGAACCACCGCCGAAAAGCACGACTCATTCTTTACGCTGAAAAGTGATGGCACACCCATTGAGCAGTTTGAGGGTGATGCATTGATTCAGCAGGAACCCGATGCTTCCTCTTTCCCCAGCGGCGGATTGCGTGCCACCTTTGAAGCACGTGGATATACCGCTTGGGATCCCTCCTCGCCCGCCTTCATCATGGAGATCGGGGCTGGCAAGACACTTTGCATCCCCACCATCTTCGTATCCTACACCGGCGAATCACTCGATTACAAAGCTCCCTTGCTCAAAGCCATCGAGGCCCTGAACAAGGCTGCGGTGGACGTATGCAATTACTTTGATAAAAACGTCAACAAGGTGACACCTACCTTGGGATGGGAGCAGGAGTATTTTCTGGTCGATGAGAACATGTTCAATGCCCGTCCTGACCTGGTGATGACCGGTCGCACCGTATTCGGACAAAGTTCCGCGAAGAACCAACAATTAGAAGACCACTATTTCGGATCCATCCCCGAACGCATTTATGCCTACATGCGCGATTTTGAGGCGGAATCCTACAAACTTGGCATTCCCCTGCGCACCCGACACAACGAGGTGGCACCTGCGCAATTTGAATGTGCGCCCATTTTCGAAGAAGTAAGTGTAGCGGTGGATCACAACTCATTGTTGATGGACGTGATGGACCGTGTGGCCCGTCGCCATCAATTGCGTGTACTGGTACACGAAAAGCCATTTGCCGGCATCAACGGAAGCGGCAAGCACAACAACTGGAGCATGGCCACCGATACTGGGGTAAACTTGTTGGCACCCGGAAAAACACCGAAGACCAACCTGATGTTCTTGGCCTTCTTCGTAAACACCATCAAGGCTGTTCATGACTATGCCGACATCCTGCGCGCCGCCATCGCCTCGGCCCCGAACGACCACCGACTCGGCGCCAATGAAGCCCCGCCTGCGATCATTTCAGTTTTCATCGGACAATACCTGAGCAAGGTACTCAACGACGTAAAAGAACGCGTATCCGACAAAATGGATGAGGCCGATGAGAGTTTGCTGAAGATCGACATCCATAAGAGTATTCCCGAACTGTTGATGGACAACACCGACCGTAACCGAACCTCTCCCTTCGCCTTTACCGGAAACAAATTTGAATTCCGGGCCGTTGGTTCTTCCGCAAACTGCGCGAATCCAATGACCGTTCTCAACACCATCATGGCCGACACCTTAAAGCGATTCAAAAAAGAGGTAGATACCCTGATCGAAAAAGGGGAGAAAAAAGAGATTGCGATCATGCACGTCATTCGCCAATACATTGTAGACAGTGAGCGCGTTCTGTTTGAAGGCGATGGGTACAGCGAGGCGTGGGAACAAGAGGCCGCCAAACGCGGATTGGCCAATGTGAAAACTACGCCCCGTGCCCTGGATGCGATGATCACCGAGAAGTCAAAGAAGTTATTCAAAGACCATCACATTTACACCCACGAAGAGTTGGAGGCACGTCACGAGATCGAGCTGGAGAAGTACATCAAAAAAGTACAGATCGAAAGCCGCATCATTGGCGAATTAGCCCACAGCCATGTCATCCCAGCTGCATTGCGTTACCAAAGCCGCCTGTCGGAAAATATCCGCGGACTCAAAGATGCCGGACTCAGCGATGCTGCATTTTCTACCCAACGAAATTTGCTGGAAAAACTCTCCGAGCATGCCAATCAGGTCAGCACCTTGGTCGATAAAATGATCGCAGCGCGTAAGGCCTGCAATCAACTCAGCGATACGCGCGATAAAGCCATCGCCTACCAAGAAACGGTAAAAGATGCTTATTTCGACAGCATACGATATCACGTCGACAAATTGGAACTGATCGTCGATGATCGCGAATGGGATCTTCCCAAATACCGCGAGATGCTTTTCCTTCGCTAATGCATACTACAAACAAAAAGCCCCCGGAATTCCAGGGGCTTTTTTAATATCGATTGTTCAGTTAAGCGGTCTTCTTCGCATCTTCCAAAAACTTGGCTAACCCGATGTCGGTAAGCGGATGTTTCAACAGTCCGAGAATCGAATCGAGCGGACAGGTACACACATCGGCACCAGCTTCTGCACAACGTACGATGTGCAGGGCGTTGCGGATCGAAGCAGCCAAGATCTGGGTCTTGAAACCCTGTACCGAATAGATCTGAGAGATCTGCGCAATCAGCTCAATCCCATCCCAACTGGAATCATCAATCCGTCCGATAAAGGGCGACAAGTAGGTCGCTCCCGCTTTAGCAGCCAAAATGGCTTGTCCCGCAGAGAAGACCAACGTACAGTTTGTTTTGATCCCATTGTCTGAAAACCATTTGATGGCTTTGATGCCGTCTTTGATCATTGGAACCTTAACCACGATGTTCGGATGAATAGCAGCCAGCTTTTTTCCTTCTTCGATGATGGCCTGGTATTCGGTGCTGATCACTTCGGCACTGATGTCTCCATCAACGAGTTCACAGATGGTCTTGTAATGATTGAGAATGGCCGCTTCGCCTTTGATGCCTTCTTTGGCCATCAGTGAAGGGTTGGTAGTTACACCATCCAAAATACCAAGCTCGTAGGCTTCTCGGATCTGTGCGAGATTGGCCGTGTCAACAAAAAATTTCATATAAATATGTAAGGAGATGAAAAAAAGTGGCAGGCTGATTACATCGCACCGCTCAACCGCTTACTCTTGCTGCCTTCCGGCCCTGGGAGGGTTCTGCAGGAGCTGGTCGTGTAAGACCTGCCGGTGCAAAGATACAGACCAAAACTCAGCGCATGAAATTGGAACGCAACTCTGTGGCACCGATCAGCTCGTCCGCCCGGGCACCAAAGGGTCGGAAATACAAAAGCAACAAATACGCATTTTCTGTTCCCCAGAAATCCCCCTCAATAGAGCTGGCCGACGGAGGCACCCCACCCCGGTTGGGCTCCGGGACCGTCACGTAGCGATAATTGTAAAATCCCTGTTTTAAATAAAGCATCCCTTGATAGGCACCAAGGGCCTCATCGAAATGCATTTCGTTGTTTGCTCCTGCCCCATACCCACACATTTCACCCTGAATAAAAACACGTTGCCCCACCATTGGCCGGCGGCCGGCTGGAACATAGGTGAAATGAACCCAAGCGTATTCGCCTTGCCACCAGGCATTCGAATTATCCCGGTTTTCCACGGCGTACAAACCATTCAAATCCCGGTAAAACAGATAGACTTGACGCTGACGATCCTCGTCCGGGGTCACGTAAACATCGATTCGGCGGCTGGTATCGCTGTCCACAATTCGGCTTACTCGTTCACTGCGCAGACGTAAACTTCGCAAATCAACCCAACGCCATTCTTTCCCGGCCGGAAAACGGGTCGCTTCCTCCTCTGAATATTCGTAATAATTCGAACGATAGATGGAGGGGCGATCAATGGTGCGGGCCGTATACCAATCGTAGTTCTGCAGCAGGGTGAGTTTCAGGTCTTGGGGTGAAAATGTCTGCAATTGAGCCCCGGTTGTATTGACCGACGCTTGTATGCGTTGATGAGTTTGAAAATAGTCGCCCCGAAAGGCTTGCAGGACCGACCCGGCCACCGATACTTTTTTATTGACCACCAGCACGCGCCGGGTAAAAACGACTCGATTGGTGTCATCATTTAAAAACACCCGTAGTAGATAATTACCACCCCGGGTGGGACCAGAATTCCGTTCCGGCAATACGGCCTGATAATGGGTGTAGCGCGTTTGTACCAAATTAGAGACCCGATACGTACCGATGCGGTTGGTGATGAAACCACGCCAATAATCGAACGGCGAGAGATTGGCGGGTCGCCAATCGGTATTGCAAAGCTGCAAGGAATAATAGTAAAACTTCACATCCCCATCCAGGTCATCAAAATGCAACTCCAACTGTTCGTTGCTGTTCAGGGTGATCATCGGATAGGAAACCGGATCGCCAGAACGAAACAGCTTAACCGAACGAATCTTGGAAGAAAAGGTGGTATCCCCCTTCTGCGCCAGTGCTTTTTCCGCAACCAGCAGTAAGCCTAAAAAAAGAAATAAAACGGATCCACGCATGATGTGGGCAATTTAACCAATATATCCGCCTGCCTCGACTAATTTTGGAAAAACACGTAGTTGTCAGTCCCTGTACGATTGATCCCATTCATGGCCCGGCGCATTGCCTGGAACCCACAGCGAAGTTTCGCCCGATTCATCATGCGCATCTCCATTGGCGCCACCGCGATCAGCGTAGCGGTCATGATCGTGGCCGTCTCCTTGGTCAACGGATTTCAATCGGCGGTAAGCGAAAAAGTATTTGGCTTTTGGGGACATGTGCGCATACAAGAACGTCAAGCGCCCCGATCACTGATCGCTGAAGAGATCCCCCTTTATCAGAATGACTCGCTGATTCAACAAGTCCGAAACGACCCGAACATCCAATCGATTCACCCCTTTGCCACCCGATATGGCGTGTTGAAAACAAAGGAAGACATGGAAGGGTTGATGATCAAGGGAATTGGATCCGAATCGTTTCCTACTGAGCTCCGATCATTTTTGAAACAGGGGCAATTGCCCGGCCGAACCGACAGCGGATTCAGTCGAGACTTGCTGATCTCCCAATACACAGCCGACCGAATGCGCCTTTCCGTCAACGATAGCTTGTTGCTTTACTTTTTGCAAGCCGACCAGGCACCACGTCCCAAAAAGATTCGAATTGCAGGTATTTATAAAACTGGCATCGAGCAATACGATCGACTCTTTGCCATAGGCGATCTGCGTTTGATCCAACAACTGAATGGATGGGCCCCCGAGCAAATCGGCGGGTATGAATTATTTCTCCACGATCCTAAGACCATTGAGAACACGGCCCGAAACCTATTCGAGCTGGATGCATTTCCACAGAACTGGGAACCAATTCCCATAACCCGATTGATTCCCTCGATTTTCGATTGGTTGGCGTTGATGGACAATACCCGTTCCGTCCTGATCGGACTAATGATCGCTGTGGCGTTGATCAATTTGATCACCTGCTTATTGATACTTGTGTTGGAGCGGGTACGTATGATCGGAACACTCAAAGCACTGGGCGCTTCCGACTGGCGCATCCAACAACTATTCTTGCAACAGATCGGTTGGATTCTAGCCATTGGCATTTCCCT